>ERZ773136.173-NODE-173-length-75561-cov-9.335364_pt1 | contig 75561 bp, 87 predicted proteins | sample MGYA00580855_ERZ773136 | MGnify/ENA primary metagenome ERZ773136 (study PRJEB29015, sample SAMEA2737860) | human gut metagenome | biome: human gut; feature: human-associated habitat; material: faeces | place: China | collected 2012 ... | reverse complement strand
AAGCTAGAGAATTAAGAGATACTTATACTAATGAACAAATAGAAGATTTTAAAATAGAATTGAAGAAATTAAGTGATTTGTATTGGAAATAGAAAAGTATACATATATTCAATTTTTCAATTTACACCCCTTTTTTTTCGAGCGGGATGGGGTCTATAAACAGCGAGACCCCCTACCTGCACCAAGTAAAATGGCGTGGAACATCATGCTTTTTAACAAAACGTTCCACGTGGAACATACCTATTTTTTGATACACGTTCCACGATAACCCACCCCCACCAAACAGGTATATAGAGAGAGGGGATGGGGTATATATAAAGAGAAGAAATGGGGTGTGGGGGTATTATATAGATAGAGTAAAGGGGAGGGGAGGGGTATCAAAAATTACAATTATAATAGGTATAGAGCATTATACCCCCACCTCAACACGTCATCCATGAAATCAGAAACCTCCCCCACCCCTTCAACTCTATATATTATAATGGTGTGGGGTCAAAAGTTTTTACCTTTTCGTTTGCACTCTCCCCACCCCAGTAAACTGGTTATACTATTATCATGGCGGGGGTGTGTTAAACTAATTTTAACAACGTTCCACGTGGAACATATCAAAATTTGTATCATGTTCCACGATAACTAAATTTCATACCTTATATATATGGTATAACTAGAATTCATACCCCCACCCCACCAAAAAAAGAAATCATACCTTATATATATAGGTGTAATTGATGGATGGGGGTGGGGTTTTATACCTTATTATATATAGTATAGTAGAAAATGTTCCACGTGGAACATATTATTTTGGGTGTGGAGTGGGGATAATCACATCCCCCTCCTCCCGCTTTACGTTTATAATACCATACATTCCCAACCCCCCCCATCCCAGTTCATCTATCATGCTATAACTTTTAGTTATACCTATTCCACTTAGTCTATAACTAATAGTTATAGTATGGTGGTGTGCGGATGGGTGCGCAACGTCATTGCGTGGCAAATTCGTTCATATATCGATTGTAACGACATTGTAATCCTTCGAGTATATTATATTCCCCTCCCTTCAAATCGTGTCTCTATCGCCTTCTATTGATGTTTTATCTATATATATTGTCACCTCTTTGTTTTGGGTGGGGGTGATCTGTTGTATCACTCTATATTATCCCCCACCCCTCCCCCTTTTTCCTGTTACCTGTATTATACCCCCTTCCCTGTCGCGTGCCTTTTCCCGTTATTTCTGTTAAATTCTTAACATGATGTTATATTCTAGTGTTAAAAGTTAAACTACAATTTATAGTTTTACCCCTGTTTTTCGGGTACAGGTATATATTTTACAATATCTAACTATCATGTATATTATTGAATTATATATAGTTACGATGCATTGTTTACATTTGCTTACACTTTTATCGTTGAATCTCTTGGTTCGTATTGTACTTTTGCGTACTTTTGTGTCAACAAGATGAGGGAAGGAGTTCTTACAACGGTTGAGCTATTAAAGATTGTAACAGGACAACATCTATATAGATGGTAGAACGGTGGACACGGTTACGATCAAGGGCGAAAAGGTTGCCGGGCAAGTGGTATATATAGAGATTGAGACTACCACCCCCCACCCGGGACAACAACGCTAGTAACCCGAGGTTCCCACTTTCTCTACATTGTTCTTTGTTTATTGGAGGTCGTTAAGCGTGAATCAATAGCGATGAGCTATTATATTGACCTGTATAACTTTACTCGTGAGGGTGATAACACGGGGCTAGGTAGTCAAGCCTAGGGCAGACGGTATGATTGATCAGCTATTAGCTAACATACACGTGTCAAAACGATTCTATATAGAATATATATGGATTACGGTACATTTAAATCAGTGGTTAGGGGGTGACGGTGACGGAGCTTTAACGTTACAAACTGCATCCCGTGGCGGGGATGATCCACCCCACCCCCGACCGCTAGAGATCAATTTCCACTATCACGTTTCGAGGGACATGGATGTTTTACCGGGGTTCGATTCCCCCACCCTTGACTATTAACACTTAAATTTAATTACCATGAAAACGAACGAGCAAATTTTTGAAGAGATAAAGACACGAGGTTACATTAGCGAGCAACAAATCAGCTTGTTAAAAAGAAGGGGAAACCACCAGAACGAGGATATATTTGACTATTCCCTGTTGGTCACCAAACAATTTAGCGATGGCATCCCCCTCACCCCCGATCAGAACGAGAAGGGTATAAAATTCCTGAAGAGTCTATCATACACCCCCACGGGGAAAACTAGAAAAAATTGCCCTTTCGGGTATCGTGAGTTAAATATAATTAACACCTCTAGCGAATTCAGGTTCAAGGGGTTCTACGATGCCGGGAGGAGGAATTACGTTTCATTATTACCGTTGTACGAACTGGATGGCATGGAATATTACCATGACGGGGAAGTACATGTAGTTGGATAAATAAATATTGTTACCATGAATCAAAAAGGATGTTTTATAACTTACCTTGAACTAGTTGACAAGGTTAAAGAGGTCGTACGAAGTAACGATTTTATAGTAAGCGATGTAGAAAAATTCAAGAAATCGGACAAACTGTGTTACGTGTGGATAGTTGACGAGGGGGACCCTGTTACCACCGTGTCAAGAGCCATTCAAGTGGGTTACGATATTAAAAATTATAGAGATTAAAAGATGAAAACGAATAATACAATAACGAATGTAGACGGGTTCCCGAACGCCACGATTTACGAGGAAAACGGGGAAATACACGTTGACCTAGGCAACGGGATGGGGGAGGGCATTTACCCCTCCACCGACTGGACGATAGAAGAGGCAATAAACGACCAACTAGAATTATTCAATAACTACTAGAACACGATACCATGAAATACTTGATCACTTCTTTAATAATGTTCACTATCTCGGCGGGGGTGGTGGCAATATCCCCCTCCCCCGTCCATGATGCTAACGATGTTGTAGCCTCCATGCGGGACAACGTGTACGAATCCATAACCCTTAAACTGGGGGACGGTTGCACCGTGGACGAGATAGCACGAGAGTACAACGCTAATAAATCATTCTACGATTCCATGACTGACGATCACGTGAAATATTAATTCTTGATCACAGAATATGAACCTATTTGCCGAAGAAATAGAACAGCAAGCTATTGAGCGCATTCAGAAGTTTGCAAAGATAGCAAAGACTATGGGATTTGAAGTGTGCCTCGGATTCAGTGGGGGCAAGGACAGTCAAGTATGTTACGACCTCTGTAAACGTAGCGGAATTGAGTTTAAAGCATACTATAATGTTGCTTTTGAAAGTAACGTTACAAAGTGTTTTATTCGTGAGTATTATCCCGATGTGATTTGGCGCAGGGATTACAAGTTCGGCTTCATTGAAAACATTTGGAGAAATCACGGAGGCTTGTTGCCGACCGTTCAAATCGCTTATTGCTGTAGTAACTACAAGCATAATCACAACTATATAGATAAATGCTCTATTGTCGGCGTTCGCAAGGCTGAAAGTAGAGCTCGATCAAAACGCACGGCATTTTCGGCTAAGAATAAAACCATACTCAAAAAAAACAAGCACCTTGTAAACGAATACTTTGTAGAAACTTGCCAATCGGTGGGAACGGCAAGTGTTATACAGCTAATGCCCATTGTTGATTGGACGGACGGCGATGTGTGGGACTACATACATAAGTATAATCTCCCTGTCAATCCCGAATACGAACACTCTAGGCGTGTAGGTTGTATCGTGTGCCCGAAAGTTAATTTTACGAGTAACTATATTGGATTGCTCAAATATCCTAAGTTGATTGATGCTTTCATCCTCGCAAGAGAAAAAACAGGAAGGAATGGTAACCCGATTAATTGGTTGATAACTTCCGACAAGAAGGATTACTTCGATGACAAACCCTACTACATCTGTCGTTGGCTAAACCATTCATTCATGCCGTTCACTAAGAAGCAAGAGGAATTTTATCGAAAAGTGAGAGAAAAGTATGATCAATTAAAATCAAACAAAAGTAATAAGAAATGAACATGAATTTAAGACAGGCAAAAAAAAATAATAAACCAAGAGACACCACCTGAAACAGATCCTCGAAATCGAATCTGGCGGTATAGGTACAAAAAGGCTAATGCGTACATCGGTAAATTATACAAGAATAAATTACGAAAACAACGAAAATCTGGGAAAAAGTTCTTGTCTCCCGATGAAATAGATCAGTTGATTACTGATGTAATGCAAGAATTTAAAGAGGAATAATATTCTCATTTAAAACCAAACGAAAATAAGTTATTATGAAAACGTTATATCACGATTTACTCCACCGTTACGGAATGGATGAGTAGAAGAAACAAGTAAATAGCAAGTAACATGGAAAATAAAGAATACACCGCTCGAAAGATTAAATCCGCCTTCAACAAGATAGAGAAGAGCGGGAAGAGAGTAACAACTACCAATATCTGCAAACTACTAGGCCACCCCCACCTCACCGATGACGAGAAACGTCTTGTCGAGATCGAGAGAAAGCAACGGAAATGGAAAGAACAGGCGATAGAAGAAAGGAAGGAACTTGTCCCCGTTGAAATAAAGATAGAAATAAGGTGGGTGAGAAGTAAAACGTGGGGGAACAATCCTAACGGGGTGGCTACCGTGGTAAACGAGAACGGAAACATTAAATACTTCTCGTACAGGTGTAGCGGGTGCGGGTACGACAAGCGCACGGAATGCGTGGCCGGGTTACTGGATCAATGCACGAGGGGATTGATGTGGAGAAGTAAATCCACGATAGGATTTCGGAGACAAAAGGACGTGTTTGTATCGTGGGAGAGATCGGGACTTGAAAGGATATTCGACCAGTTCAAGAAGTGGGGGTACAAGGTTGAACACTCCGACCTGGAAAGGTACGATCTAATTTACATTTACAAGAACAGGAAAAAGAGATGAAACGAAGGTATTACATAACCCCCTCCCGCCTCGATAACATGACCGTGAGGAAGAACGGGAAGGTAACTAGGGTATTGAAGGGAGGGGAGCTGTACACCGGGATAGAGGCTATAAAATACAACATCCTTCACCTCCTATCACCCGTTGACATTGAGATCGAGGACACTTTTACAATGAATGGAAGAAGGTACAAGAAACTAATTTAAAAACATAACATCATGAGACACAAGAAATTATCACAACAAGACATCAAGAATATCCGGGAAAGATTACTGGGACCACTTCACGATAAAATAGAAGACATCAAGAAACAGATCGGTGAAAGGATGGTTAAAATCATTGATAGCGAAACACCGAAAGAATTGTTACCGTTCGTGAAAGAGAATAGTAGTTTCGTGAAAACGACAAGGTATATCTACCTGTGGAATATTGATTACATCGACAAGTACATCACCCTTGACGAGTTCGTGTCCGGGAGCGACACGGTGATAGACAAGGCGTCCATGCAATGCGAGGACATGGTGAACCAAATAAAGAGCGTGAGACAAGACATCAAGCAGATGACGAACAAGATAAATTGCACCCTGAACACGATAGGAACAACAAGAAAACTACAACAAGAATGGCCGGAGGCTTACAACTTGTACCTTGAATCCATTAACATGGAGCCAGAAGAAAAGGAAAACGGGTGTGATCAAGTGGAAAGCCTGCGAGCCGAGCTATCACAACTTAAACCAACCGGGAATGATTGATTACGTCATGTTATTATCGAGATTGATCTCGTGGGGAGGACTCCTGTTCAGTGCCGGGTTCTGGATCGCCTGCGAGAACGAGGGGGAAATGATCCTGGGTTTCATGGGAACCGTGGCGTTTCTCACCCTCACCATTAGACTACACCCCCAACCCTTTTATCGTTTTCTAAGATGGATAGGATTAAGAGACGACAAGTTCGACAAGTGACCCCCGTCATGGAGGCTGACATCATGGCGTTGCTATCCGTTGGCATGGACAAGAAGATAGTCGCCAGCGTGTTCAACGTGTCACTTAGAACGGTTTATAACATACAACAAAAAGATGATGGAAATTAACGTTGACAACCTCATGAAGGAACTACGGCTCGTGGAGGGGAGCCAGAAGATGATAGCCGTGGCCTTGAAAATGGAAGAAGTCCCCCTCCCCGTGATCGAGAAGGTAACAGGATTCGACAAGAAGGCCGTTTACAGGCTCTACAATCAACTATCATCACTAGTCACGACTAAACTATTGAACGATGTGAAAAGAGCCGTTATATACGCCTCTATCAAGTTTAACGTTTACAAGTGTCTCGGGGTGGTGGTTGTCACGATGGAAAATGACATCCCCCCATCCAAGTTCCGGATGTTCCCACCCACCCGCAAGCCGGAAGACATTCGTTCATTCATGGACAAGGGAATGTTCGAGAGGGTGAGACTAGAAGACACGGTGTACGGGAACAAGACTTTCAGTCAATTACTAAGTGAATAAATATGCAAGTAGAACTACCACCACCGATCCTGTTTTCCAACAACGAGGACAGCGAGACGGCAAGAAGATACTCCCTCGTTCGAGATGACAGGTATCACAACCCTTGTTACTTGAGCGTTAACTTCTTGAAAGATAACATGGAATGGGAGATAAAATACGATTCAACACTACGGGTGACCGGGTTCACGTTGAATCAAGTTATTTACAAGATGAATTCTTTGTTAAGAGATAACTGGATAATATGATACACACGATAAGAGGAAACATAACTCAACTTATAGAGTTGCAATCATTGCTGGACGCTCACGGGTACAAGAACACTTCAACCGTCAAGAAAAAATTAACGGTTGGATGCAAGGCGAGATGTATACACGTGAGTATGGACTTGAAAAAATACAGGACAACCACACAACTAGTTCAACCTAGTTTAACCTTCGGGGTGTTCATGGAAACACACGGTAGAAAGCTAAAAAATGACGAGACATTATGTAACGAGATCATGAAAGAAGTGTTTGATTTCGGTTGCCTCATGAAGGGTGACAAGGAGAGGGTGACGAGGTGCATGATAGAATTTCACAAGCGTAAACTGCAAGCTTATGGAGACACAGAAGTTCATAGTAACGAGTAAAAGGAACGATTACCTGTACGCCTACCACACCGAGTACGAGGTGGGAGATGACAACGACCGGGAGATAGCGATGAAGGCTATCGAGAGATGCAAACCACCTCTCCTTGACCTGAGAATAGAGGAGGTCCCGAACCGTCCCAGACGATCCATGCTCGTGTACACGATAGAGTTAAAGTACCCCGAACTCGTGGACTTGTGTTACACGCACAAGATAAAAATGTATTTTGATGTTGATTTTGAATACCCTATAATTGAAATATTATGAAAACAGTTACAATTCCATTCGATTTAGAAATGGCGAAGAAAATCCAGAACGGTGAAGTGGAGGGGAAAATAGTAGATAAGTGCAAAACCGAGTACGAGATAGTCAAGTGGAACGCTATGGGTAATTATCCATTGGTAGGCGTTTTTGGGTGGAGCATTAGTTGGTATATCGATAGTTATGATTATCATTAGTCATGAACCCACGGTCATAGATTACATGAGGGGGAGGGTGGACGTGAACATACAGGAAACGTACGTTGATTCCGTCCTCGTCAAGAGAGACACTATAATAACTTACAAGAAATAAATACCACTATCATGGCCGTGATCGAATTAAACAAGATAGCCGAGTACGCTTGGAGTAAAGACTACCTGTTACTCAAGAAGTTACTTGACGATGGATGGGTAGGGATCATCGCCAGGACCCATTTCAGCGTTGATTTATCGTACAAGTCCTTGTTGCGTGGATGGTACGAGTACAGGGTGGGGGGGATGCCGATAACGGCGAGTAATCTCGAACTGGCAAACCCCTCCCTCACGATAGATGAAAACTTCGTAAATATATGCGAGGAAAATAAAGTTGAATTTTTAATACCGGATAACTATATAAAAAAAGACGAATCATGTTAGACATCAAAATTTTCAAGAACGTACCATCCGAACTGTACGTTGGTATATACGGCAACGGGATGGTAAGCATATACAAGGAGACGATGGATTACTTCTCCAAGTATGACGGTATCACCATAGGCATGGGGAATGACGAAAGGTTATATTTCAAGTTCACGAAAAACGATAACGAATCGTTCAAGATAAAACGGAGCAAGGCAGGATCGGCTTACGTGAATGCTTCAAAGATGTTCACGATGAACGATATAGACAAGAAAGAGCGGGTGGGGAGGTACCGGCTAGAACCCGTGAAAGGTATCGAGTACTACAAGGGATTCTACGCCCTTGAATGGGTATCCGATCCCACCCTAAAGAAGAAAGACACCAAGGATTTCGAGGAAGAAGTTGAAAAAGCGGTGGGGGAGGATGAAAAAGATTTGCAACGGAAGTTGGAATTTAAAGATTAAGTTGTATATTTGCATCGTTACTACGCAAATCCCCAAGAGAGTAACAATGGCATAAGAAACTTTTTCCTACTAACCATATAGTAGAAAACCCCGGTACTTGATTAGGGATTTGCTCAAGGCCGGGTTTTTTAATGCCCGGCAAGGAGGGAAGTAGCGAGGGTTATTTTGGAACCACCCCTCCCCCGGGCAATCACTCTTGATCACTCAAGCCGGCCCAAAAGTTCCAACTGACGGTGATGATCCTAGGGAAATCCAGGCAATGCCGGACGACGACAACCTGGTCACTGCATGGTCGAGAGACTATTATACTAACCTCCCTTTCACGGTAGGGTCGGGATCAAGCCACGATGATCTTTAGTGATAAGATTCATCATAACCATGCTGGTACTCGTTCTTCCCTTCCTGCATCTCCTCCTACCATCTATACTATTATAGTTATGGTAGTACTAAACTATATATAGTATATACAATATAACTATTATAGTATATATAGTTAGAGGTCATGTTAAGGTTCTAGGGGTTGGTGGGGGTATATGCACGGTAAAGAATCGGTGTGTTCTTTGAGGTTGTAAATAAAAGTATTAACTTTGAGTGAAAGTTAACTCATTATTCATTTTTGTATTGTTTGACTAGCATTGTCGTGAGACACCTAGAGGATGAGCCGGAGGCAAGGGACGTTATTCTGTAATCTGTATCCTAACAATGTTTATAACTCTTTTAGTTCAACGTCCCTCCCCCGTTCGTTCGGGGGTCATCCACTCCTTTAAGTAGGACGCATGGTATCAAATTTTGAGTGTTGAGGGGAGGGGTGACATCCTCCCCTTTTTATGAAATTTCATTCTTGCAAAATAGGTTGATTCCCCGCCCCTGTAACATATCTTTTGAAGTTCATGTTGTAAGCAGCAGGGGTGGGGATATTTAAATTATGAATTTTTAACTGCGCCGTGTCGGCAAGTAGAAATACCCCGGGGCTTTGCGTTTAGGCTTGAACAGCACGTAGCGCAGTTTTAAATATACTCGGTTGTCTACACGTAGGTTTTACTATTCTCATAGTATGTATCTGTTAGCAGCGTGTATGACAACCGATTTTAAATGATAAAAGTTTGATAAAACGATAAAATGATTTATATTGAGTGCCGTAAAAACCCACAGGTCTTTAGCCTGTTGGATGTAAGGCACTATCCCTGGTTTCTAATATATTCTATAACTGTATTTGGATTAGCCTCGCCTATTGAGCAGACGAAATATCCGTCTGACCATAAGGTTTTCTCTTTCCAAAAGTATTTTCTCAACATACTGTCATATAAGCGCCACGAAAAGACTGTACTCTCCTGCTTTAGCTTCCTTACTATTGATGTTACGGATAGTTTTGGCGGATAGCTGATAAGAAAGTGTATGTGATCTTTGTCGGTTTCCATGATGTCTATATCGAAGTCTGAATTGTCAGCTATTGACTGAAATATGGCTTTAATGTTGTCATCAAACTCACCTTTGAGTATCTTTCTCCTGTATTTGATACAGAAGATAAGATGGCACTTTAGGTAATACTTGTGTCTGTTCTCGTGATTATAATTTTATTTCATGCCACAAATATACATAAACTTTTGGCTGTTTACAAAATAATTGCTATCTTTGTAAGCGAAATGAGAAAGATTAATCGAACATACAAGTTCAGACTGTACCCGACTAAGGTGCAAGCCGATTTGCTGGCAAGACATTTCGGCTGCGCTCGGTTTGTGTACAACTACTTTCTCAATCAGCGTAAGGAACAATATAGGCTCACTGGTAAAAGCGATAATTATTACGCACAAGCCAAGACTCTTACCGCATTGAAGAAGCAAGAAGCAACCGCATGGCTTAAAGAAGTAAATTCCCAAACTTTGCAGTTCGCTATCCGCAGTCTTGAAGTAGCCTATACCAATTTCTTTCAGAAGCGGGCGAAGTTTCCTAACTTCAAATCTAAGCACTCTAAGAATAGTTTTACCGTTCCACAATTTGCATCTGTCGCAGGTGGCAGGCTTTTCATACCCAAGTTCAAGGAGGGTATCAAGTGTCATGTACACCGTGAGATAAAAGGCAAAATCGGTAAGGTAACTATTTCCAAGACACCAAGCGGAAAGTATTTCGTTTCTGTATTTACAGAAGAAGAATACGTAACTCCACTTAAAAAGACTGACAAGTCGGTTGGCGTGGATATGGGCTTGAAGGACTTGCTTATCACTTCCGAGGGAGAAACTTTTAAGAATAACCGATACACAAGAAGATACGAGCGCAAACTTGCTAAAGCACAGCGACATCTTTCCCGTAAGAAGAAAGGCAGCAGAGGGTTTGAAAACCAAAGGCTCAAAGTTGCCAAACTTCACGAAAAGATTGCCAATTGCCGTGCAGACTATCTTCATAAGTGCTCCATCTCTCTTGTTAGAAGATACGATACCATCTGCGTCGAGGATTTGAATGTAAAGGGTATGGAGAGAAATCATCACCTTGCCAAATCCATTACTGATGCAAGCTGGGGCAGTTTCGTTTCCATGCTTACCTACAAGGCAGAATGGAACGGCAAAAAGGTTGTGAAAATAGACCGATACTTCCCATCCTCGCAGACTTGTAATGTCTGTGGATATGTCAACAAACAGACTAAAGACTTTTCTGTCCGTGAGTGGGAGTGTCCTGTTTGTCATACTCATCATAACCGTGATGTTAATGCTGCTATCAATATTCTTCGTTTCGGATTAAACCATATATCGGCAGGAACTGTCGATTACACGGGTGGAGAGGGAGTAAGAACCAATCTTTTGAAAGGCCGTTCCTCTGCGAAACCCGAAGCCCATGAGTCTTTAGCTCGTGGGTAGTTCACTTTAAAATTATGCAAGATGGGAAATTTGACTGTTTTCAATTACAATGGAAATGAAATCGCTTTCAAGGAAGGCGATAATATGATGATCAATGCCACACAGATGGCAAAACCGTTTAATAAACGACCTAACGATTACCTTAGCTTATCATCTACTAATGAGTTAATTAACGCAATTACCAGAAAAAATGGTAATTGTGATAATCAAGTAGTTACGACTTTACCGGGTAGCCCGGAAAATGGAGGGGGAACATGGATGAACAGGATACTGGCTCTTGACTTCGCTCAATGGTTAAGTGTCGATTTGAAATTGTGGTGTACGGAAAGGATAGACGAGTTGATGAGATACGGGATGACTGCCACCCAACCCACCATAGACGCCATGATAGATAACCCGGACCTGTTGATAAAGCTGGCAACACAACTCAAGGAAGAGAGAGCCAATGCTGAAAGGTTGCGTGTTATATCGGAACTGCAAGAGAAGGAGATAAAAGAGGCCGCCCCCAAGGTAGAGTATTTCGACAAGGCGATGTCATCCAAAAGCTCGTACACCACCACCCAGATGGCGCAGGAGTTCGGTCTATCCGCCAAGACCCTGAACGCTAGACTGGCGAAGATGGGCGTTCAATACAGGCAGGGAGGGGCGTGGATACTGTACGCCAAGTACCAAGGAAACGGGTACACTCACACCGTGTCCGTCCCGTACATGATGGCTAACGGGGAACAGGGGACACAAATACAGACCCGGTGGACGGAGAAAGGTCGCAAGTTCCTCCATGACCTCATGGACGGGAAGTGAAAAATTCGTACATTTACACAAGTTTAAACTTCTAAAATAATGATCATGAGAAAATTAATGTTCCGGGTGTGGGACTTGTCAACGAGTACCCTCCTACCCACCTCCGACGGGATAATGTTCTGGAACGTAAGCAACAAGAAATTCGGGGTAACCAACTTCTTGATGGACCAGAGATACCTCGTTACCGTGCTGTGCCTTAGAAACGGCAACACGGACATCTACGGCCTTGACGTGGTTAAGGTGTGGCCCAAGGATTACATCTCCATCAAGGAGGCGAAAGAGAGTAACGCCCCGATCCAAACCGTGCTGTGCGACCTTGACGGGTTCGTGACGGTAGAGGGAGAGAAGATACACGTTACCGAGTTACACCATCATTACAACTTCTCCGGGGAGGGGTTCGCCGCTTACTCCGACACGTACAAGGAGATGTTCTGGGATCAACTGTCGTGGTATGGCATTCATTAAAGTCCCGCTGATCGAGGAGAAACTAGACATTAACGTGAGGGTTTACAATCTAACCCTCACTTCTTTTCTAGCCGAGATCATGGAAAACTACATCGTGGAACTGGAAGATCACGTCAAGAAAAGCGGCCTTCACGTGAAGAAAAACAAGTTCCATTGTAACGAGTTAAAGAGAAACATACGGATGTGGATAAACCACAGGTACATGGAGGTGGGGAGGGAGTACAGGGATTTCCTGACCACCCAGCTAGATGACCTGTACGATGACATGAGACACGATTACACGGTGTTCTTCTACTCCGTCAAGAGGTTCTTCGACAAGAGAATAGACGACTCGAACGAGACAACCACTCTCGCCCTCCTCGTGCTGATCATCAGCATGGCCTCCTACTTCCAGATCAAGGAAGAGGACTTCAGCAAGTACGTGAGCGAGCAATTCGAGTGTCACTACGTCATGAAAAGTAACTACATATCGAACATAGCGAGACACGCCACCATGTTTCTTAATTCTTTCAAGCACGATAACGTGGAACTAGTGTTCGAGAAAGAGCCTGATATTCAGGCAGCATGGGACATTCTTGACTACAAGTTGTTTCATGTAAAGATAAATCTAGTAGATGACATCAAGTAGTTTATAGTATTTATCTATATCATTCCACCTGTAAAATAAAGTACGTATATTTGTATTATAATTAAACTAAATGGAAAACATGATAACTATATTCATTGTAATAGCCATTGCCTTGCTGGTATTCCTGTTCTTCGTGTTAAGGAGCGCTTACAGGAACTCTCACGTCCCGGTGGGGAGCGTGCTGAAACGCAAGGGCATACTCTTCAAGGTAAAGAGGTACAACAAGTCGGATCATATCGACAAGTGCTTGAGATGTGACATGAGGTTCTTCCCCTCCATCTCCGGTTATAACGATCATTGCTGCGTCAAGGTCCCGTTCTGCAACGCTAGCGAGAGACGTGACAAAACTGACGTGTATTACGAGCTAGTGGGCAAGAACGGTGGTTTCTTTAACAAGGAGGAAGAGTGACATGGAACAGTTGATAATGACGCCTAGGCTCTTCAAGGAGTTCGGTATACACGTTTGCGATGACCAGATCATAAGCACGCATCGTGCCTGTCCCAAGAAGATAAGGGGATTGCTTGACAAGACCATAGTCCTGCACGATAACGGGGAGGTGATGGCCATGAAGGATTATTTCAAGTCCATCATAACGGGTGATGGCAGCCAGTGCAGGATGAAACGACTATCTAACGGGGACAAGTCAACGAACGAGATACGAATACTGGAGAGGGGAAGGTTCTGGAAATCCGTGTTATTCAGGGGAGGGACGATAGTTAACGACGTGAACTCCAACATGCCCTTAATATCTTACGTGAACGATTTCAACGGGATAAAGGTATGGTTCGAGGACACTCTTGACGTTTTCCCGTGTAACTACAAGGGGATACTGTCCTCCCTGATCCTGTACCTGACAAGTAACGTTGATAGCACGTACTTCTCCCCCTCCTTCCCGGACAAGTGTTCAGAATCTTGCTGGGGAGACCCGAGGTTCGTGAACAAGGTGAGGGGATTGATGCACCATCATATCATCCGCTCGTTCAAGTTAAACCACCAGACTAGGAAGTATAACGAGTGGAGACATCCAGAGTTATTCTACAACGGGTGGAACGCCGCCATGAAGGACCCGCAAGTGTTCTACATCGTGGCCGATCTTAGACCTGACAAGGAAGGCATAGTTAACACTAGGGATTACAGGTTCGATTGCACGGCGGAGAGACTGGGATTGTGTCAAGACATGGCGAGAGAAGCGGCCATAGTTTACAACACGCTGGTCTTGCAGGGGTGGGACCAGATTTCTCCCAACGAGACGTCTTGCGAGAACTGTCCTTTCAAGTGCAAGATAGCCAATGAAACAAAAAGAATATAAGAGACCGGGGGTGAGGAAGCCCGAATCGCCACGATCGGTGTCAACTTACAGCAAGTATCATCACACGATAGACCGGGAGATAGATAACGACAACATCTGGTACATCGAGATTAACGGGAAGAAGGAACGAAGGGTACCCGTCACCCTGTCGTCGTGGGAAGAGATGAAGTTCAAGGCGAAAGAAGACTTGCACGCCGAGGTTATATTGAAGTTTGTCGGGAAATCTGGAAGGCACGTTGAACGTTTTAAAGATTAAGCAAATGGGTAAAAGAGGTTTAAAATTAAGGGTAGACAAGAAAACACGCAACAAGAGGTACACGGCAATGGCGTACCTCAGAAGACACGGGTACGCTGCCAAGGGCAGGGACGTGTTACTGAAAGAGGGTTCCCCCTCCCCGAAAGAACACGAGTATCTTGTATTCCTCATGGAACAAGGGTATTGCATATCGCACGGGGAGATAAGCTAATGGAAGAGTTCGTTAGCGTTGAAGACGTCAAGAGGGTGTTCAAGGCGTTTTGTAGCAAGGAGATAAGCGGGTGCGGCTCCGAGGAACAAGAGTGCGAGGACTGCATCTTCTACAAGAAATACGTCGAACTTTTAAAAGAGAAGTCATGACGGAAGATTTACAAGAGTTAATTGACAAGCTAACATTCGGTTATTAACATGGAACAGAAGAAATCAAAAGTGACCAGTGTCGTTCAAGGACAAGACTGGGTAGGTAAACAAGGTGTTTTCCACACGTGGACCGTCCGTTTCGAGAACGGTGACGTTGGGGGTAACATGACGAAACAAGGTAACAACTGCGCCTTCAAGGTGGGCGAGACGGTTGACTACACGATAGAACCGGGGAACAGGCCGGACAGCTTCAAGGTGAAGATCGTCCCGGCAGCACCTTCATCCTTCAGTGGTGGAGGTGGGGGCGGGAAAGGAAAGGTTAACGAGGCTGGTATCAACGCCAACGTTGCATTGAACAACGCCACCCTGTTATTCTGCAAGCTGTGCGACACGCTTGGACAGGAATGGTTAAAAGCGGCGAAAGATCAACCGGAAAGGATCGTCATGATGTACGCTAGAGAGTTTTCAAACTTGTTGAACGAGTTAAGTGGATTGAAATAACATGATAAAAGAACTAGACGACAGGATAGAATTACTGTACAAGGACGTGATGAAGCACCCGAAGGGGAACTTCAAGATACTGTTCGATGACTTCAAGCAAGACGTGGGAGACATAATGTACGGCGAGAACGAGAAACAACCATCCATGTACGACAAGATGATGGACTTGCTCAACGCTTGTTGCCGTGCCTTCGGGGCTACAACGATGGAAGCGATGGCGGGGGGAAGGGCCGAGTTGCCCGTCCTGCGTGCCGTGACAGCGTTCATAAAGCTAGCCGATGACTCGTACGATAACAGGCACATGACCTGCAAGATTCTGGGCAGGACTAGACAATACTACTACCACTCGATTGCCAAGTTCGAATCGCTCATGTTAACCGACAAGACTTTTCGTGAAACCTATAACAAGTTGAGCCATGATTTCGGAAGAGACGAGGAAACTGATTGAGGAAAACGGGGAACTGGTGGAGAAGAACCTCAGGAGGTGGATCGCCGGGTGCAAGAAGAGAATGGTAGCGTTCACTATCCCGACTGACGAGGAAATAATCCAGTATTTCAACGACAGGGGAAAGGTATGCACGTCACAGACCGTGAAGAAAATAAGGACCACGTACGAGGGCAAGGTGGAGGGGAAGTGGATAGATTCTAACGGCAAAGAGGTCAAGAACTGGAAGGGTAAGCTCGACAAGGTATGGATTCCATACTACCCGTCATTGAACAACATTTACGAGAGGTTTTAATCATGGACAGGGAATTGATCGCTAGAGGCTATTCTTACAATCATGGAGCCATTTTCAAGAAGAGGATATACATTTCTATACCCGAGAGCGAAAAGTGGCTTAAAAACGCTTACTCGCACTTTATAGGAGGTTCTTTCAAGTGGATACCCGAGTATGACGAGATTGCCGGATGGTTGTCTGACAACGAGGGGAGGGGATTATTCCTGTACGGGACTTACGGGAGGGGGAAAACGGTGTTCATTCGTGATATATTCCCCCTCCTCGCCGAGAGACACGGGAAGGTTGCATCTTACTACACGATGACCTCGATAGGAGATAACCTTGATGACGTGTTGAAGAAGAAGATCGTGTGCCTCGATGACGTGGGGATGGAATCCAAGATCATGACTTACGGCAACGAGAGGCACGCTTTTCCCGAACTCATGGACAGGGCGGAACAGAACGGGAACCTAGTTCTCGTGTCCACCAACCTTAACGCGAGGGGGATAATCGACAGGTACGGGGAAAGGACGCTAGAGAGGATCAAGTCGTGCTGCAAGAGGGTAATGTTCACGGGTCAATCTTTCAGGCAATGACGAGCGAGGAACTTGCAAGTAAAATGGACAGGTTGCAGGAATCGATAGACCTGAATAACAGCCTGATGACAGAATTCAACAACAGGCTTGCATCCATACAAGAATCCGTCTCCAACAAGAGGGGGAGGATGGACGCCAAGGAGATAATAAACAATATCATAGGGGACCTCATGGTCCTGTTAATCACAAAACAGCAATAATATGGAAAAAGAAAAGGAAATAGCTAAAAAATTAAAAGAGTTACAGGAACTGGTAGGTGAACTGAAAGAGATGGGGGTGGGGTATTTACTCGTGACGTCTTTCGAGAAGAGTGTTGATGACGAGGGATTCCAAGAATTAAGATCGTCCGTGTTCTCGGATTTCAAGCTGGGAGACATGGCCCCCGCCATAGCATCTTATTTCTCGGAGAATCCTAACATCCTCCCGGTTATCGTTCGAATACTGGCAAGCGGGTTCTCTCAAGAAACGCTGGTAGAAAAGGCGAAAAAAGCGGGGGAGGAACTGGCAAGAAAAAAGAAGGAGTGGAATTAACCACTCCTTTTCTCGCTTAACTGACCCATTCACAAACCATATCTCTAAGTCTTACCACTACCGCCTGACAGGTGTAAAAATTGCATTCGTCATCGAGTAGTTCTATTAAATACATGATCTTGTCCATAGGTCTTGTTTTTTTAAATCATCTCTTCCCAGTCAATATACTTGCCCGTTCTTTTCAAGTCGGCAAGATACCGTGAAAAAGCTATCCCATCGTAACCGTCCGGGTCGTCAATGTACTTTTTCACGTACATCGCTATATCGAACTCGTTACGCAACGGCTCGGGAAAGAAATCGGCGTAAGCCATGTTGGCCACGAAACAACAATCGTACTCGCTCGCCTTCTTTACCGTCACCCCGTTCCTTTTCAGAAGTTCCTTGACTTCCTCCTTGGAATACCTATGCTTTGAACCGTCAGCGTTCTCCATGCAGCTAACAGCTAGCTCGCATAACTTCTTGGAGAAGTGAGGACCATGTTCGTCAAGGTAATCCTCGAACGTCTTGCTACTGAAATAATAACGATCCCTTCCCATCACATTCTCCGTCTTCTTCTACCACGACGCATTTCAGGCTCGTCATCGTAACGATCGTACCTGTCATAACGGTTCTCGGGGCGGGTGAAGTCATCTTCATCCTCCATCATTCTCTTGCGCTTGCGTCTTCTCTCCCTCTCCATTTCCTCTTCTTCCTCTTCACGTTCGCGTCTTCTTCTCTCCCGTTCACGACGTTCGTATTCCTCGTCATCATCGTCATCATCGTCGTAATCATCTTCCTCGTATCGATCACGTCTGTTGCGACGTCTCTCTCTTTCTTCTTCCTCCATCATCTGGCGTTTACGGTCCTCTCTCTGGCGTCTCCGGTACTCTTCTTCCTGAATATCCTTGTTGTAACCGTCTCTGTTGAAACCAATTATTCTTACCATGTCTATTCTTTTTTATTCAATCCAAGTATCAACTCTTTCAAGCCCTCTATACTGTCATTAATGCCACTTACCGATTTTTCAAGGTTGGCGATCTTCTCGTCACGACTCTTGTCAACGGCAAGGACGGGGTTCAAATCCTTGACTATTTGCTCGCAATCTTCCAGTATGGACTTGTGCTTGTCCACGCTATTCAGAATGTCGTTACTATTTCTCATGATGGCGTTGATCTCGTTAAGGATCGGGTCCCTGTCACACGATATGGTAATGTCATTTCTAACTTCTACCGTCATGTTCTCCCTCACCACGAACGTTGAACTAACTCCATCAACGGAAACTTCCAAGTCAACTATCTTGTCCTGCGGTTGCTGGTAAGATAATTGTCCCGGCTGTAACGGTTGGAACCTAGGGTTGGCGATACTCACCACCGTCCCCATCTTGTGTCTAATTTTCTCTCCCTTGTACAGGATATAGACTTGATACGATTTCTGTAAATCCTTGAATTGCATTGTTTCTAAATTTAATGTTCAATCACTCTCCACTGTTACTAGCGGCAGCCGTTGGCGGTACTATGTGGTTAATAGTCTGGAACGTGCCGTTACACTTGTCGTAAAAGATCAAGTAGCGATTCCCTTGCGTTATCTCGCTAGATAACATCTGGTCTCCTGAACCGTTTATTAACGGCGTCTTGGATGACGTGGTTGTCGTGCTATTAGCGGGAGTAGTGGCAATCGAAACCGGGTATCCTTCCGATCCAGCCGCCGGGGAATGAGCTATATTCAATAACAGTATCCCTGTCTTGGGGAGGGAGCGAAACTGACACGGACTAATGTTATAAATAACCTCGCTGTTAGTAGCGTCGGTTGTCACGGCGACACTTCTTATCGCCGGAATTCCTCCTTGATCCAGTCTCTGTACTGGTCTTCTAAAATAAGGTCCGTAATAATAATTCATCGGGTACATAATTTATTTTAAATTAATTGTTACATTTGCACCGGGATAGACAAGAGTAATTAACTTGTTGATAAGGAGTTTTCTGGCCTCCTTCCCATTCTTTTTTTTTACTGCCAGTGTCACTTTAAAAACAGATAAAATGACTAATGAAGAGTTTTTAAAAAGTATCACCTTGGAAGGTGAAATGTGGAAGGATGTAGCCGGTTATGAAGGTTGCTACATGGTGTCCAATTTTGGAAGAGTCATGTCGTTGGGGAGGGAAGTTCCTAACAGCGATAAAAGCAATAGAATCATTCGTCCGTCTATAATGTCTTTGAATATTAAAAATGCAAAGAGAAAATCATCTATATACCAAACATATACTGCACATTTGTGCAAGAATCGTATCAGGAAGGCTATTACCGTACACAGGTTAGTTGCCTGTGCTTTCATAGAAAATCCCAACAATTACCCCTCCATAGACCACATAGATGGTAACCCTATGAACAACCATGTTTCAAATCTAAGATGGTGTACGAACACGATAAATATGAATAACCCTATCACTAGGAGTAGAATAAGTTTATCTAAAAAAGGTAAATATAACACTCCAAAGAGTATGCCAGTAGTTCAAATCATGAATGGAGAGCTGATTAACACGTTCCCATCCATAATGGAGGCAACTAGACATGGATTCACACATAGTTCTGTACTACAATGTTGTAGAGGAAAATTACACCATCATAAAGGATTCGAATGGATGTTCTTATCCGATTACAAAAATCTTATCAACAAGTCAAAGAACTCTAGTTTAACCGATCATGATTAGCAACCGCAACCACAACCATCATTTGCATACCCAACACCATAAGGGTTATATCCGTAAGGCATGTTAGGCGGACAGGTCAGGTACGCAGGCACAGGGCATGGAGTTTTTAACTGACCAACCAAGTTCTGAGTCTGTTGTTGCAATAACGCAGACGTTTCAAGAGCGGTTTTCTCTTGTTGTAACGTGTTTATACGATTTTGCATCTCTCTCATTTCCAACTGACAGAATTTATCTTGGATCAAAGAAGTTTGGCTATCTATCTTAGCACCAAGCATTTGGAAATTATCACGCTCTGCATTGTTCAAAGCGATGAAGTTTTGGTTCATCGTGTTCTGCAACGTGTTCGTCTGGTTCACGGTCGCTAGCTGGCTCTCGTAACCTTGACGCTCGATAGCGGTACGAACATCGCAGCAACATGAGGCGATCTGGTTTGCAAGCGTGCAGTTCCCGGCTTGGATAGCGTTGATAACCTGTTGACCGCTCATACCAACTTGGTTACCCACGTTGCACAAGCTCATGTTCAAGGTGTTGATACCGTCTTGGATTTGCCCGGTAGTACATCCTAGTTGCGTTGACAACTGGCTGATAGCGTTCCCGTTACCTTGGATAGCTGACATCAACAGTTCACGAGTGGAGTCGTTGTTCAGGATGTTTAATCCCTCTCCCCCGCCATTACCACGGTTTCCGAAGAATCCACCGTTATTATTTCCACCCCATCCCATCAAGATAAACAGTAACAAGATGGCGAAGAAGTCGTTGCCGAACCCGTCACGACCGTTACCGTCACGGTTGCCAAGCATGGCCAAGATACTGGGGTCAATACCCTTGTTGTTGTTCATTAACGCCGGTAAAATGGCGGTAAGATCGGCACGCCCACCGGTAGAAGGTTCGCCGAACATGAAAATCTTTTCACTTCCCATAAAAATGAGTTTTTTTTGGTTAAACGAATATTTTATCTCGATAAAGTTACGGGAAGGTAGATCGGGGTTCAATTACTTTGCATAATAAACGAAAGCACCTGACTATCAAGTAATCAGGTGCAACAAATTAACAATTTATAATATATATCCCTATTTCTCGTTTATAAATTCTTCGATTTTATTAAAGTACTGGTCAATGTATTTCCTCTTGTCTAGATTTTCCTCGAACAAATCTCTAGGAATGGAACCTTCAAGGGATGACAGGTATTCCATGCAGGTGTGCATCACGTCAATCGTGGCGGTGGGGGAGATGTTGTAGAATCGTTTGAGTATTCTTTTCATCTTCCTGTCGTTCAACTTGTTATTTTCCTTGATTCTTATGAACATGGAATTATACATGTTGTACGTCGTCTCTTCCTCCCCCTCCTTTTTCGGTTGTACCAGTGAACTCTTGGCCCTTCGGTACATCATTAACCTTGAGAACAGGGTGGTGAAGTCGTACACCTTGATCACCCTGTTAAGAAACTCCGGTGTCCTTACCCTTTGTTTCATGTTCCTTACTATCTCATTTCTGAAATCCACCATAACTTACCACGTTTTCATATCTAACTTCTTGTTTCTCTCTCTTGAACCACAGGGTGGGAGGGGTGTCAGTCTTGGATGGCTCGACAGCCACTAGTTCCGACCCCGCTTCTCCTATCATATCTAGCTCTCTGTAACCAACCTCATGATATATCCTCTTGTATTCAAATTTTTTCATATCTCTCTATTGGGAAATCCCACAATGATAACTTGCCGGAACATGGTATTGGTTTCACAAATTGTACCGGGTTAGCAAGTACCCAGTTGTACACGGTACGCTTTGGTCTACACGGGTAGAGGGGGGCAACATCCAAGAAGTCTTCATCATGTTCTGCCCACACCGAATCGTGGTTTACAACACAATCGACAAGATCAACCCTCCCGATGATAGCTCCCACGTGAGTCAATTGCTCTCTCACCACTTCATCGTACTCTTCTCCTACCGCATCCAACTGTTCTTTATTAAGAAACCCTTTCAGGTTGCCACCGTATATCGTCTTGGAGGCGTGAATCAATAACGGACCACGATAATCCGTTCTCCACGTCCGGTTCTCGATGTCTTTAATCCCGTGAACTATCAACGATGCCCACGGCTGTTTGATTGTCAGTGCTTTCATTTTGATTGATTTTAAATTGATTCATGTATTCTTTAGCTTTAACAACTGCAAGTCTAATAGCTTGTGAATTGTTATGATGAAACATATCACAAAATATAGATACATACTCGTGTATCTTATCTCTAAGCATTAACTGGTGTTCATTTGCATTTTCCCAATTCTTAACTCCGCACTCTGTTTTTATGTATTCTGCGGCTTTAGCCATGTCTTTTGCAAATGACGTTTTACATGTTGTGTTATTATATAACGCTCCACACATTATTTTGTACGAGTCTCCACTCATATCTCTATATTTTAGAAGAGAATCAAAAAGCCAGTCATATACTTCTACTTTCAACTTGGGATTTATACACAAAGCTATATCCAAGAATATATATGGATGAACCCATGTATCTTTCCCCCTCCCCCTTCCGCTAATAATTACTGTCCCGAACTTCTCTTCTAGCTCTTTAATAAATTCTTTAGTTGAATCTTTATTCTTGTACTGATTAAATTCAAAGCCTTTCATTCCATTTGCATTTCTCCACTTGTTACCAGCCTTAATCAAATCAGTAGAAGAGAAAAAAGTACTCTTGTGTTTTTGTTTGATGTCACATCCAAACAATTCTCTTTTCATTATTACTTCTGTCTTCATATTATAAAAGCATTATATTTTCTGCAAATATAAAAACTCTTTTTTAAAAAGGGACTTTTTTTGATAGAAAAAATGCTATGCTTTTAAAATTATTTTCTCATAAGTTTTTATGTGCAGATATTTTCATGATTAGTAACTAACTTTGTAACAATAGATTATAAAACCATGTTAACGAGAAGTTATCGTAACTAATTGATAATCAGTAAAAGCTAAAATTAGTTAAAATAGTGTGGTATACTTCATTTCACAGTATACCCTGAAACGGGGTACACCTCCCCTTACCACCAGTAATGTCAGGTACCTCGCGAAACACGAGGCACCTCCCCTCAGTAATCCTGAGGTCAGGTACCTAACGTCGGTTATCCCGACGGCAGGTCGTGGTCGGAATTCCGACCTCGCCTGATAATCAGCCGATATTCACATTCTACATGTCGGGAAATAAAAAAGATACCCACCCTTGGAGGGGGTGGGCATACTTGATAACTACCAATATAAAGCTAACTATCCACTCAAACTTTCTTGTGTTTGATTTTAACCATGTCAATGTAGCGATAAAGCCTTTCTTTCGTTGGCTTGAGTCCACATCTTGATATTTTACTGTTAAACGCACTGTCAGTCTTACCAGTGATCTTCTTCGCTTGCTCATAATTTACTTTAACGTTGAGGTATGGTTTAAGTACCTCGGTCATTGCATCTATATCATCCTCCGTGATGTTGTCACAATAACCATTATCAATCATGTCGGCGAAGTGCCTGAACAATCTACTTAGATTAGTCAATTTTACAACAGCCATGTTTGAAATATAAAATGATTGAAGTTACGGCTGATACTACAACAGATACCGAAGCAATACTCAATAATGTCCAGAACTCAATCGTGTAATTTGATAATACATCAATTAATTGTACGCCACATTGTATTAGTAAGTTGGTTATTAATACCCTGTGCCATGAACAAAATCTAAATTGTTTCGACAAATGCCATAGCATAATGTCCACGTAAACGGAATGTCCTAAAACATAATCAAAAGACACCACCTCCACATCCATGAGTGATAGCGTAAGAACTATCGCTACATACATGTTTAACAGGATCGGGGCCAATTTTATAAGTCTAACCGTAGATTTCATTTCTTCTTGCTACTTCTTCTAGGTTTGCCATCCCATGTAATCTTTCTTGATGCAGTTGCTGGCCTCATTATGGGTCTGCGAACTGATGTCGTTTTAGTGTTCCTAGCCATACGCTTTTATTTACGTCATAAATATACAAAATGTTTCTCTCTTAAAAAGCTAATCCGCTACTTTTAAACGCTTTCCTAGTGTTACTCTCACGTTCCTTGTTAGCCTCCTGCCGGCGCTTGTAATTGGCACCGTCCTTGAGTATGGTTCTAAGGTTGGCCGTGAACACGTTCGGCACGATGAAAGTCATCAGCTCGAAGAACGCCCCGCACGCCCGGAGGAACTCTTCTTCCGAGTCCGTTAGAGGCTCGTTATGTTCCGCACGATCGTATATCTTCCATGCCATGCTGGCGTTATCACCGATGGCGTTCATGAATATACCGATAGCCGGTAACACTTCCTCGAACAACTCTCCTAGCTTGATGTTATACGGGTTCTGCGGTCTGGCGTAAGTAGCCCACCCGGCGATCTTGGTTATGCCCTCGAACGTCTCTTCATCTATGGCCCCTATCTGTTCTGCAAACTTGACACCACCCAGTATGAACGATGCCGCCATGTCAGCGACTGTACCGTACCTCCCTAGGAATATACCAGCTAGACCGATGGCACCACTCTTCAACGTTCTCTCCTGCATGACATCCCATACCGAATCGTCATCGTCCCCACCGAAAGCGAGGGAGGCGAGGTAAGCACCTATCAACGGCTTGGTAAGGTTGTACGCTATACTACGAGTGAAACGGCTGGTAAGCATCCCCAGTCCATCGAGGAACATCTTCGAGTTGTTCTGGTTGGCTCCCTCTACCATCCGTCCCCACCCCACCTTCATCATCTCGACTTCCTTGATGGAGTAGGACATCATGAATCCAACCCACCTACCGAGTACCTCGTCACGGGATATGTTCTTTGACCACGGGAGTAGCCGGGTCTTGGACGCTTGAGACACGGGAGCCACGGTGTTGAACGATTCTTGCGTTCTCTTCATGGCGTCACGGTGGGCGGTCCTGAAATCTTTCGTTATATCCCTGCGGTACTTGTCATCCTTCTGCCACCTGTCAATGTCAAGCTCTGAGCCGTTAAGTTCCTTGAACCTGTTATTGAATATCTTGATGTACATGTTGGAAGACGTGATAAGGTCGGGGAACCTGATCCAGGCGTCTATCATCTTGGCATTCTTGCCCGTTTTCTTCCCGTAGGCGTCACGTGTAAGCTCGCTGTACTTGGACATCATCTCGGCGTCCGGCACGGAGTAGAACTCGTACATGTCCCTCATGGCTTGCTGTTGCTGGATGTTCTTTACCATCGTCACGGGGTTCACGCTGATACCGTCACTTATGATCGCTCCCCCCACGTTGGTCACTATCTCGGTTGCCATCTTGGCCGGGTTCACCAGTAAGGCGGTACGGGCGGCGCTACTTATGTACTTGTTAAACTTGTTCCAGTTGTTGTTCGTCCGGTTGTGGAAGTTATCAAGGTGATAGGTGGATATTATACGATCCTTTATCGTGTTGACGTATGCGTTCAATATCATCTTCTCGTCCTTGTTCGTCCCCGGCCTGTTCATCCTGTCCTTGAAAGCCTTGACCACGGCGTTGTACGGGTGTACCACGTTGAACTCCATCGTGGCCTCCTCTATCGAGCGAGTTACCATCGAGGCGATGTCGAAATTCACCTTGTGAATACCTCCCCTCCTAGAATGTATGGCGTGGGCGGCGGGTAGTTGTCCACCCCAGTTCTCGTTGGCCATCTCCTGTATGGTCTCTATGGCCTGTATGTCCGTGCTACCACCGGTGGATTGACGGGGGGCGTAATCAACCTGATCGAACCCGGTGTCATACCCACGGAAGGCGGCGCTGGCGATGTTCATGTCCCTTAACTCGCCGTCGAATATCTGGCGGGCGGCGTTGATAAGCGTTCTAACGGCCTTTGCGTCACGGGCGGGGAGGGAGTCAATCGTCTTGTCGATGTTAACCGAACCGTCCTCGTCAAGCACGAATAGCTCGGTGGCGTTGTTGATCCTTCTCGTCTCCACGGCATCCCTGTTGGCGATGTCGTTCTTGACGGTTAGGAACCACGAGTGATTCAGCTTGGACACCCCCTCCTTCCCTACCAGGTCATTCTTCTGGTAGTTATTCTCTATCATGAGCATCCCGGCGAGGTCCATCATGGTCCTTCCCCTCGTGTTTAACACGCCAACGGGAAGAACGTAATACTTGCTGAACTCCTCGATCGCCGCCGCCCACGGTTTCAACATCCTCGCTTGAGCCACGTGGGCCTGTATGGTTGCTGGCTCTATGTACTTGGACACTATGTTGTCGTAGATGGGGGTGGAGTAGTTGTCCCACAGCATGTACTCCGCCGTGTTCAGGTCACGAATGTCGAGGGCCTTCTGCAACTTGTAAGCACGATCCCTCCACTTCTCCATCTTGTTGCTGTTAACCAGGGCATCCAGTTTCGGGTCGATCTCGTTCTTGAACGACTCGAACATGTCGTGCCGGGCGAGGTCCTCCTGCGCCTGCACCAGTTCACGGGTGATGTAACCGTTGTTCAGGTTGTACAGGGCGTTGTAGAGCCTGTTAAGCTGGAAGTTCGTTAGCGTTGGTATGTACTCGGCGTTTGACAGTATGCTGGACACCGTCACGGAGAGTGGAGTGGTACCCATAGGGTACATCTGGTAAGCGTCTTCCAGTTCCATCCCAACCATCTCTTCCACGTTGTCACGCACCTTCTGGTTCATCTTCTCGAATCCCTTCTCCCCGGTCATGAAGTTATCTATCTTCTCGGAGATGGACTGCAAGTCATTCTCGGATATTTGATCGTTCTCGTACAGCCTGAACGCCTTGTTACGGATGTTGTTTATGGATCGAAGGTAACTGTTCATGTCCTTGAACGACGCCTCGTCCAGCTCGTTGGACATCTTGTTTATCCTCTTGTCAACGTTTTTCAAGAACCTGTCAACCGACTCCGGCGTCAGCTTGTTCTTCCCCTCCCCCTCTTCAACCTTGTAGATGTCCACGAGGTACTCCGTCAGCTCGGAGAATCTCCCTTCCTGTATGTCTGCAACCACGTTGTTGAACATGTCGAGGTCTCCCGGCGTCATCTTGCCCGTGGGGGTGTCAAGGAAATCTAGCAATTGCTGTTTCTTCGCCTTGGTCATGTTGGAACGTCTCACCGACTGTTTAGCCTTCTTCACGTCGTTACCACGCTCTTCAAGAGTCGCTTTCTGTTGTTGCTCGTTGATCATCCTCTCCACCTCGTTAACGAGATTCTGGTACTTGGCCTGCGTCTTTATACCTCCCGCCAGCTTGGACATTATCTTCCGGTACTGGGCGGGGGTTAACAGGTCCTGCCCCTCCCTGATCACGCCACGAATCTTCTTGAGACGGCTGGTTAGATCACCCGCCCCCTTCCTGTAAGCGCCGATGCCGAGCTGTCTAACCTTGTTCCTCAATCGTGCGGTGGCCTCCTTCGTGGTTACAGGTTTCTTGTTGATCTTGTAAGGGGTCTCACGTATGTACGGTATCTTCTCGTCACCGAATATCTCCTCGTGGTTATCGTTAAACTCTTCCTCCGCCAGTTTCTTTTCCTCTTTCGTTAACGACTTCCACTCGTCAGTTTTCTTCACCTCTTCCCACGCCAGCTCTTTAGGGGCTATACCCTCGTCCTTGTACTTCTCGTAGTAGTCTCTAGCCACCTGCATGGGTAGCTTGTCGAGGGTGGGGGTCTGGCTTACTTTCTCTTCTTGTTGCTGGCGTGTACTTTCAGTCCCGTTGACTTCTGACACACCGCCCACGGGTTCACTTTCTTTCCTGACTTGCTGTTCTGTGCCTTCACTTTCCGAACGCACCTCTCTAGTTTCGCTGGCATCTTGCTTAATTTTACCTTGTTCAACTTCTTTTTCTTCACTCTTCACATCTTCCCGCACGGGGGTGAGGTCGTTATAATCAACGATAACACGGTTACCATCGGCGTCCTCCACCTCTACCTTTCCTTCCTCCTGTACCGTGGTCTCGGTGGCTTGAACCTCCTTGCCTTGATACATGAACATCTCCCCCTCCGCCTGGAAGTTCTCGTCGTTCATGGCATCCTGCAACCCGGTCAGGTGATCACGAAAATCAAGTTCCACGGCGTTCTTGAAGTAGTTCAAGGCGTTCGTGGCTAAATCCTTCTGCTCCTTCACCTTCTCGCCGCCAGCCGTGAACTCGTCGTACAGGCCGTTTATGGCACCGTTTATCTCGTTTGTCGCATCCTCTATCTTGGTCTCGGTGGTGAGTTCACCGTCAGCTATCAAGACGTCTATACGCTCCCTAAGCTCGGACGGGATCATCTTGCCGTACTTGTTGGTCCTGAATCGTATCTCCTCGGTACGGGGTGGGGCTTTCCTTGCCTTGTTGGCGATCCATCCCGATCCTGACAGGCCGGTAGACATCAAAGCTATCGAGTACACCATTTCAAGATCATCCGGTTTTATAAACTCTCTAGTGAGGTAATTTGACTCTCCCCTGTCTATGGCCGTCCACGATCCTCTCACCACGTCACCGAACTTCTCTTCTAGCATTTCCTCCGCCATACCTTTTATCCACCCGGTGAATCCCCTCTGCCCGTACCCGGCGAAACCTCCACGGTACATGATCTGGTCAAGACCACGACGAAGGGCGCTCTTGGTCATGGACTCTCTCACGGTATTCAACGGTTTCGCTGGCATGAATAACATCTCGGAGAAGTTCTCCACGAACAGGTCCCCGAAGTTGTTAAATACTGCTGTCTTCACGTCCACCCCGTTAGTTATATCGTTGGCAACGTTAGCCATGAAAGTCGGGCTTACCAGCGTTCGAGACGCTGCCTCGGTAGAGTTCTTCGCCGCCCAAGCGCTGAACTTCCCGGCGGATTTACCCACCCTCGTCCCGGCGACTTTCTCGACGGCTTTAGTGGCCACGTTAGCCGCTTTTGAAGACACGATCCTGCCACTTAAATCTATCGCCTTGTCAACTATTTTAGTGTTAGAAAGGGACTTTACTAGCGAGCTAGCACCTATCTTCCTACCAGCTATGGTTGCCCCTCCCTTGATCGCCGTCTTGCCCAGTCCAACGAGGCCACCAGTAAGGGCGAACTCGGACATGAAACCTAACGATTGTCCCATGCCGTACCCCACCCTGAACGACGTGTTCGTGGCTCTCGACAACTCTTCTTGAGCCTGTATGTTTAACTGGAAGGCGTTAAGCAAGTTGATGTCATCTTGAGAGAATTGCTCGTCCATCAACCTTCTTACCTCCTCGTTAATGTACCCTTGCTTCACGGCTATCTCTGCGGCACTGTCGGGGGGTAACATTTCCCCGTCGGAGTACACGGGATGATCCCGGTACCTCCACTCGGGGTGTCGTGACATCACGTCCTCGTAAATTCCTTCAAGTCTCTGGTTAACGTTCCTCACCCTCTCGTTTTGACCGAGACGCTGGTTCAGCAATATCAAGTTGGAGGCGTAATCTTTCAACCCCTCCCCGATACCGAGTGCCATGTTCGCCCCTCCTTCTTCCACCTTCTCCACCAGTTCGAGAGTCTTCCGGGTGTTATCGCTTAATATCAATGAAGCGTTCGCCTCCCCGAATTCCCTCATGTTCTCTCCCGATATGGCGAGGGGGTCGTACGTCATGGACTTCCACACGTTCTCCCTGCGGTCTTTCTCCCTGCGATCCCAGTACTTGTCACTTTCAGCCTCGGCTAGCTTGTATATCTCTTCGTTCTGTTTCTTCATGTCGGAGATAGTTGGGTTCATCCTCTCCACCTCGTTAGGATCAAGATACGTCTCGTTAAGGAGTAACTGGTACTTGGCTCGTTCCTCCACCGGGACCACGTAAGTCTTCCGTGCCGGGTCGTACACCATGCCAAGGTTGTTAGCCAACCTTTTGGCGTAATCGTTTATCTCGTTGTTCGTCCCCCCGGCTTCATCAATTCGTCTCTGCACACGACTAGAGAACATTCTCTCCTTCTGGAATGGAGTAAGCTCACCTTGAGATTTATAATAATCATCAAGGGCGCCTAGAGACGTTTCCAGCCTGAACTCTTGCCTGTCGTCTGCGTTCTCCGGCAGGAACAACTTGCGCTCGTCGGGGGTGAAGTACCCGTACGTTGACTTCATGTACCTCGGGTCTATGACATCGTAATTGTCATATAACTTCTCCATGTACTTGTCGTTAACGGAACCCTCGGGGAAACCTATTGATTTAGCCAGCGTCTTCATGAGCTTGGTGGGGTTTCCCCCCGTCCCTTCCCATGCGCTGTTCACGTAATCATCGGTGACGTTAGACGTGTCAATACCTTGATCGTTGGCGAAGTCTAACAGTATATCCTTGTATAATGTCTTGTCTACCTTTCTACCGTCATTCATGATGCTCTAGTTTTGACCGAAAGAAGGAAGTCCTCTCGATCCGTTATTACTTCTAACCGTGACGTTTCTACTAGTTTGATTCCCACCTCTTCTAGCCCCGATCAAGAACTGGGGGTTATTCACTCTTGGACCGCCAGTTGAAGTGGCCATCGAGGTAATCTTCCCGAGTTCGTTAATTATCTTCCCGGCGAATTTCTCTGGATCATTGTACCGTATAGCGAACACCTCGTTACCTTCCCTGTCTTCAAGCACTAAATCCTGTCCCCTCCAAAAGAACAAGTCATCCGTCCTGACGTTACCTTGAAGCGCACCGCTATTAATCATTTCTTGCAGCGTTTCCCTGATACTTTCCTTGGTTGATGTCCCCTTGTTTTTCCCTTCTATTATATCGTTAGATATAGAACGTATCCTCTCTATGTAAGGAGATATTACAGGGTCATTCTCTATATCACCAGACTCGTTAACACGTTTCCCTATCACCCTGGGAGACACGTTAAAATTAAACCCGTTCAATATATCAGAATCGAGCAACTTCTCGCCAGATTGAGCGCCACCGTTCCAGTAGTCCTTGAGGTATAAAGTGGCTTGTTTGACAGATTCAGGATCGTCCATCTTGAAGCTAATGTCAAAACCTTGATCAAATTTAGATGACGCTTGACCTTGTCGTTTCTTACCCTCGCTAACGAAATGTAATGTCGTGACATCCCCTGCGGAAGATATGCCTTCGAGTTGAGCTTTCACGTTCTCGCCATCCTTGTTCACGTAAGATATAGATTTTGTACCCACGAACCTTTGAATGGCGTCTTTCTCCCCGTTAAGCGCTCTCTGTATGTAATCAAGGGCCACGTCAACATTCTCCATCTTTCTACTCTCCGAGTAGCTAACGTAGTTCGGGTCTCGCTGCAACGATTGTTTCACGTTCTGGTCTGCCGCCATAGCCACACGATCAACGAAATAAGCCTTGGCTTGCTCTGGCGTGTTCCACAACCCTATCGTGGCTCCTTTCTGCATGTAAGGATTGGTTTCGTAATTATTACGAAACGTGGACTCCCAGTAATCACCCGCCCTCTGCTTGATATTGTTAAGGTTAGTGGACTCTATATTGAGTATATTACCGTCAGGGGTTCTCTGGAAACTTCTAACCACCGAATCACCTATCTGCTTGATGGAATTGTTCATCAACCCGTCAAGGTCCACGAACGGTTTCAGTTTACCACTCAACTTGGCCTGTAACTCCGCAGGTGAACCGGTAGCGAGAGCCTCACCGTTCTTGTCGTACATGGTGTAGTTAAGCATCCCGTTGGCGTAATACATGTCGATCATGCCTCCCATGCTGTAAATACCGTTACCCTTGTCCTTGATACCTTCCTTCCCGGCAAGTAGGACAGCCTCGTTCAAGGTCCCGATCAATCCCACGTTCATCACGTCATCAATCCCCCCCTTCCCCGTCTTGGATAACCCTTCAAGGAAAGTCTGGAAACTCTTCATCTGGTTGGTGTAAGACGCTGCCTTGTTCTTCATGTCACCGATCTTGACCATGATTTCCGATTTACGAGTGGGGGTGATAAGCGGGTTAGCAAGTTCCCTTCTCATGTCGGCGATCTCTTGCTGGGTGTGTTCCATGAGGATAGCCACACCTTGCTGGTCAAAAGCCTGTGGCTGCAAGTTCAAAGACTCCGTGGCCAGCTTGTCGAAATCCTTCAAGTCAGCCTCTAGTTTTTGCTGTGCCTCTTTCGCTTGCTTGGCGTACAGTTTCTCCTGTTCAAGACCGGCGGCACGCAACGACATGTCGATGTTGAGAGCGTTCATGCCTACCTGACCGAAGTCAGCCTCGACAGGCTTCACGCCCATGTACGCCTCTCCTGTATATTGATTTGCCATGTTATATCTTCTTGTAATCGTAAGTTGGTAACTTCAATGCCTGCGTCTGGGGGATGGTGGTGTAACCTACCCCTTGATTGTAACCGTAACGGTTACCCGCCATGCCGGTTAACGAGCTAGTAGCAATGTTCCTCTTCATTACCGTCTCCGCAGAGTTAATCTGGCTTGTGGGGGTGGGCATAGTCGTGGTCGTTCCCCCGCCTCCAAGATTCCATCCTGATGCCATGCCGGCTATCGCTTGAACTCCTCCTAGAGCTTCCGCCATCCCGGCGTATTGCCCCTGTCTTCCTGCCTCGTACAATGCACCGTACCCGGCAAGTTCCCGTTGTTCACGATTCTCTCTAGCCTGGAATTCCCTGTTCTCCTGTTCAGCCGCCATGATGGCTTGCTGTTTCTGTAACTCGTACAACTGGTTCTGGAAGTTAGCCGCCAGTTGTTCCTCTTGAGCGTAAGTTTGCTCCTGTATGCCGGGAAGTAAAGACAACCCCCTCGCCCCGGCCGAGGATGCCTGTTCTGAATAGTTAGCCGACTCTTGCTGTACCCTCTTCAATTGTTGAACGTACTGGTCGGTTGGAGTGTCTACCGCCATGAGATAGTTGTTGAAGTCTATCTCCTGACGCTGGTAATTGTCAATGTTTTTCTTCGCCTCCTTCGCCTGTTTCGCCTCTTTCACGGACTTGGCTACCCCTAAACCCGTTGATGCTAGCGCCGTTCCGGCAAGGATGATAGATGTCGCTGCTGCCATCACTTTAAAATTTTAATCATTTGAACCATGTTCGTGTCACTAATCTCGAAACCACATTTCTTGAGGCCGTTCACTAGACCGGCGTCGTTGGAAGTGGTGAATATCGCTTCCACGCCCGTTGCCCGCAGCATGGATTCCAATTTGCCAATCAAGAACTCCTTCGCCCCCCTCTTCCGGGAGACGTCGATCTTCTTGCTTGTTAATAACCATTCTAGCCAGCATATTCCCGTCCCTGTCATGTACACGAAAGCCACGTATAACGGGCCTTCATCGTCTTCCACGATAAAACCGGCTGGAAGGAAGGATGGGGGTACTGGCTTCCACCCCCACTCTTCCCACCATTCACTTATCATGGCATGATCGGTCGGTTCGTAATTCCTGATTTTAAATTTTCGATTCATCTATATCAAGTTGTATTGATTTAACGAGTAACTTCTCTTTATCAACGCTAAAGTACGAAATTATTTCGAGATATTTTCCCCTGATAGCGTCACCGTTAACCCCGTCATCAACTTTAACGTAGAGTACCTGCCCCTCGTTTACATCCACCGGGTCGGCGAGCGTCACCTCGTCATCTCTAACCACCTCGATAGACGTTACCACCTCCCCGTCCCTGAACACGTCCATGCCTGAATACACCAGCGAGGCCGTGTACGTCCTGAACGTTTTCAACCCTTCCTCGTCACCGGCGGCAACGAAAAGTAGCACGGGCTGTGACGTGCCTTCCGCCTTCGGGATGAACGATTCCAGCAAGTTCTCCTTCTTCTTGAAGTAAGATTGATCTATCGTTCTTTCCAGGTCGAACGTCTTGAACGTGGTGGAGGTAGGGGAGATGTTAGATTCCAGTATCATGTTGTTATACACCTTGTTGGAATCTTGATACTCGTTGTTCACGAGGTGAATCTTGCTCGATACCGTTTTACCCAGTAACAGGTTCTGGTATCCCGGTTCCCCTCCCATCCTTCGTATGATGGTATCTTTAGTGGAGAAACAGTAAGCTCCCGCCCTAGCCATGAGGTCAGGCACCATGTCGTAGAACGAGGTCCACCCGTCTACCGGTTCCATGAAGTTCACGCAACAATCATTCATCCCGACGATGTACGATGAAGTCTTGGGATCGTAAGCGCCACACTTCACGCCGCTAGTTGTCAACCTGTCGTGGAAGTAATTCAACATCCCGTAGGAGCTTACCGGGAACAACCCGTTGATACTCTTGCGTATCACCTGGCCCGTGTTCGTGTCCACGAAGAACCGTGAGTTCCCGTACCGGGAGTAGGTCTCGTAGTGAGACATCCCGTAGTCCTCGGCGTACTCTTGTTGCTCCCCGAAGGTGTCCTCCGATTTAGCCACTAGAGCGCTACCGGTGGGGGTGTTCAAGATGTTCTTCTTGTACATCACACGGCTGCACTTGTTTCTCTGGTACACGTCTATATCTGAACCTATGTCGTCTATCTTCACGATCTCCCCGTACTTCTTGGAGAGGTCCGTGTAGTTGACTAGCGATTGATTGAACGAGGCCAGCCCGTTATCCTTCGTGTCCTCCACGTAAGGCTCGGAAACGGTGAGGGAGGCGTACCTGTCCTCACGGCTGTAATTATCGGATATGGCGTTCGGTCGTCCCAGCGTGGTGAACAACGTCCCGTTAGAGAACTTGTTTATCTCCCGGGCGGGTCCCGTGGTTACCATCACGTCACCGTCATTATCGAGTATGTAAGCGCCGGCCATCCCCTTGTCAACGTCATAGATGCCGGGTATCTCTTGATAGACCACCGTGTCATCCTTGGTCTCGTACATGATAAGGTAGAACACGGATGTAGTCCATCTCGATTCCTTCTTGAGTATGTCATCCTCGGTGTACCCTTCCTTGGAGGTGGGTTCTATGATCAGGTAGCGACCGTTCGGGACGTCCACCTTGTCTGGGTCTCCCATGTCAACCTTGGTACCATCCGAGAGCGTTACCGATAACTGGCCGGGTTCGCCCTGCACGATCACCTTGTCCTTCACCTCGAAGATGTAACCCTTCGTGGATACTTCCGTGGCTATCGTCTCCATCTCGGATACCAGTTCCAGCTTGTCACCGGGGGTGGGGACTATCCACGGCATGGATGTTATCTCAAGGTAGAACTTCCCGTTTATCACGTAGGCGTTATCGAAACCGTCGATCACGTCGAATAGCACCTTCGGGTTACGTCTGGCGAACTTGAACTTGGTAGCCCATGACGGGGCCTTACCCTTCACGATAACGGTTGCCACACGACCGATGTTAGCGGCGTCAGCGTTTATCCTGGGAACGGTAACGTCAACGGGAGCCAGCACGGGCGAACACCTCCCGAAGTCATCCATGAAGATGATACCGTAACCTTGAGTCGTCCCGGTCTTTAAAGAGTACGTCGTGGAAGTGGTGGGGGAGTTGTTTATCTCTACCATCAGTGACACGTCCGTGTCTATATCGAATCCGTCAACGTACCCCCCGAACAACAGGGAGTTCTGTATGATCATGCAACTTCTAGCCATCATGGGGACGTTATCGAACAGCTTGTTCACGTCCTTCATCGGGATTAGGGGGTAGTTGCCGGAGTAAGAGAACTTGTAGGTGTAATCCACGTTGTCTTCCAGCCCCAGTTTCTTCTTGTCTATGGTTTTCACCTTGTACATCCCCTGCCCCGTCTTCATGAGTATCTCTATCTTCTCCACGTGTTCGTTACCTGTGTTCACCGTCACGTTCACGGCGGAGGTGGCGTTACTGATCTCGTTAAGCGTCTCGTTCGAGTACGATCCACGCACGTAAGAAACTGACGCCCCCACCACTCCCTCGTGAGAGTAGTTGTTTATCTTGGTTATCGACAACCCGTAGTTCTGCGAGGCGAAAAGGTAAGCCGTGTTACCGTTGATGGCCGTCACGTAAAACGTTCTACCGTCAGGGGACATGGACATACCGGTCACTTGATAGTTCTGCGGGTCACTCACGTACTGGGGGGTAACCTTTGACATCGTCTTACCGGAGTCTTTCGAGTAGTATATGGTGTCAACGGTCTTGCCGGCGAGGGCGAAAAACTTCCCGTTAGAAGAGCAACACATGAACTCGTTGACGAGGGAGGTGGATACCGTGGTGAAGTTCTTCCCGTAGTTCTCGGATACCAGCGTGTACTTGTTGTCGGTATCGAAGTTCTGGTTACAGGATACGTACACGACGCTACCGTCAGAATCGCATATAATCTTCACTCCCCTCGGCTTGCTTATTATGGATATGAAGTCATTCAATTTCACTTGAGTGAACGTGCCTCCTTTCCCGTACTCGGAACTGTAAGCGAACTCGCTCTTGTACACGACGTACACTTGCTTTCCAGAATCCGACATGCAGAAACCTCCCTCGTGCTGGTCACCGTCCCCCACGAACCCTTGAATCTCTGACAGGGAGTTATCGTTCTTGTTGTACTCGAACAGCATCAACTGCCCGTTATTACTTCCAGATGCACCATGAGTTCTAGCGTAATATATTTGATCACCAGCCTTGTTGATGTCACCACCGTCGTTCTTGTTTATGAACATGTCACCCACCACGTCGATAGCATCAGCGTTCGTCTTGAAGTGAGTGAAATACCCCCTCCCGGCCGGGTCCAGGTAATTATCCGTTGTACCCGTGAACGCTATAACACCCTCCGAGTGAAAGCTCGTGTCGTTTGCGTCAAAAGACCTCGTCTTGAAAGACTTCAAGTAAGCCTTCGAGAAACTGGTGTTAGGTAACGACATGGAAAGCTCGTGAGAGGTCCAGTACGTTTTCACGCCAGAAACCGGGTCCATGTAGGAGTTAACGAACTTGACCTTGTCCTTGTACACGTAACACTCCACCATCATGTCGTACTCTACCTTTTTCGAGTCCTCGTCATCAAGCTCGGACGTAGAGGTAGAATAAGGACTGATGGCTGACGTCTCACGGGTATCGTAAATGTAGCGAGCGGCGAACAACGGGTTGATGTTACGCATCTCCCCCAGCTCCGATTTCTCGGCTATCTCCACGTCAACGGAGAGAGGTGGACGTTTAACCAGCTTCATCGCCGTCCAGTCATAAAACTTGAAGTACCCTCTCGTCTTGCTGGTGTCTATCTCCACCGGCTCGTTGGTCATCCAGTCGTGGAACACCATGATGTCGTTAAGCATGGCGAACCCGCTCACCCTCGTTTGAAGGTTGAAGGGGGTGACAAGGTCCTGCGTGAGTACCTCCGGGGTGGAATCGTAAACGAAGGTGGTGGGCAGCATCTTCATCGCCCTCGCCTCCATCTTCTCCATGTCCACCTTGTAGATCGTTCCACCGTCATACGAGTCTCCCTTCTTCGGGGGGATGTCGAAACGGAACCTCTTGATAACAACGCACATGTAATGATTGGTCTTCGGTGCCAGTTGAAGCCCGAGGAAACCGTACACGTAGGCTTGATCCTTGTCGTACTCGGTGGACGTCCAGTAGTAATTTCCTGATCCTTCCTGTTCTTCCGTGAGCGGTACGGGTGTTGACAAGGCACGGGCGGAACGGGTGAGGGGGGCGTCTTCCTGAACCTCCACGGCGGTACCCACCCCTATGTACTGGTTGTTGAACGTTATGATGTCCTCCTCCCTCTCGGAGATAAGGAACTTCCACGTCTCCTCGATGTTGTCTATCACGTCCTTGATCTCTTCCTTGGAGGGGACGTACCACCCGAACCCTTGATTGTAGGCTTGCGTGAACACCGATTGATCGTCCTTCTTGTTGCGAAGGAAACATATCGTGTTGCGTAGACCGTCTTCCTCCCGCAAGGTGGATAGCTGGTCAACGAGGACGTGACTTCCCTTGCCGGTAACGGAATCGTATTCCAGTATAGAAAAACCGCCTTGCTTGAGGGCGGTGAACAGGTATATCTTGTTGTTGTACTCGTACATGCCGGCGGTAACCGATCCAGCCGTGAACAGTGGCTCGTCGATAACCACCCTCGTGCCGTCCATGCTCTCGATGACACCGGAGTTCTCGTTATCGGTGTCTATCACACGGACGTTTCGAGCCTCACGGTATTGCCCCTTCGGCATGTAGCGGGGGTCGATGTCCATGTTCATCTTTCCCCCCGAGAAATCTTGTATCACTTTCATAAAGCTCTCAATAACGCTTGAATAATTTCCTCTCTCTTGAAGTTCATTTCAAACTTGGCGTCCTTGTAACGACGGTTCTTCTCGGCTTTCGCCCGTATCTTCTCGTTCATCGGCACGTTACGTCTTCTCTCGATGAGCCTCCAGTATATGTCAGCCTCTAGGTATTTTTGCAAGTACGGGTGAACGTTGATCTTGGTGATGTCCGTGAGGTCCACGTTAGACACGTAGCATATAAGTATACGATCGTAACCCTCCGGCACGTCGTCGAAGGTGAGGGTGTTGTCCCTGTAATCGAACTGGTAACCGTTCTTGCTAACTAGAAAAGAGTTGTGACGGCACGGCAGCATGCACTCGGCTGACTTCATACCGTTGAGGTCTACCCCCTTCACGATCTCGTAGTCGTTGTTGTCGATCACCGTTTCTTCATCGTTCGTCAGGATGTTCTGGGCGGCGTACACGTCATCGTTCTTGAGCATGTACGAGTACCACGTGTTGATGTTGTCGTTGTAGAGGGCGGGAATCTTGTACCCGTCATGCAGGAAGTAGATGGCTATGTAGTCGATGAAGTCGTTGGGCATCCTGAACTTTCCCACCGCGTTCATCTCCCCCTCTGCCTCCTTGTATTGCTTGTCACCCACGTATCGCAGTTCCTCGACCGCTCTCTGGGCGTGTTTTATGACCAGTTCCCTGCTGACACCGTGAACGTAACTGTCCGGGTCAGTGGCGTCTATCAACACCGAGTCGATAATGTCTGTTAGTTTAACGTTCATAGGGCGTTATCTTTTTGAAATTCGTTAGCTTGATCCTGTGCCATCACTTGCATAACTTCAGCCTCCCGCAAGTGGACGCCGAAGCATAACGCTATCTCCACCACGAGGACGTTAAAGAAGTGTCTCGTCAGCGTGAAGTCTTGATACCTCTTGTCTGAAGGGTTGAACACCGGTTTCCCCTCCACCGCCACGTAAGTCCACCGTGGCACCGGTGGTATCTTGTAATAATGCACCTCTATGGAAGTGCTGTCCGGCAACACCTGTATACCGTCTTCCGATACCGAGTAATTAGGGTACGTGACGGAAGGCCTGTTGTACCTAGAGTTACCTATCATTCTTAGCCGTGCCACGTCTATCAAGGTGGCTTCTTTCCCCTCCCTGTACACGGCGTTTAACTTCTCGGTAGGGGGGAAAGGGAAGAAGGGGTCATCTTCCCCCTTCTCCAAATCTTCCACCACGGCGAGCTTGTACAAGGTGCTTTCAAGAATGTCTTTCGGTATTGCCGAGTATCCTTGCTTGTCCCTGTTATACTTCATTCTCAACCTGTTAGGTATCTCTGAATATATCTTTGACTGGGCTAGCCCGCAAACGGAGTTAAACTCGTCGGGAGTTATGACCCCGTACCCGTTCTTGTTGAGTAGCACGTTGACTACCTTGTACACCTCGTCTATCATTTGTTCTAAGCGTTTAACTTGGTTATAATCTTGTCGTAAGTGGCCCCTCCCTCCTCGGTTGTCATGGCCCACTCGGCGAACTCGGATATGATGTTAAGACCCGGGGCGCAAGTGTAGATAACGCCACCGCTAGTCCAGCTCAATTCCGTCTTTCTAGCGTTCATCTTCAAGATGTTCAACCGTATACCGGACTGAATCTTGAACTTGATCGTGTTTCTCTTGTCACCGAACATCTCGATGATCTCCCGGGGGTTAGTCCCGGTCTTCATCTTGTCAAGGATACCGGCACGAAGGATGGTGGGATTCATCTCGGTGGTGACTCCCTTCAAGGTGGCGTAAACGGCCTGTAACACCTCGAAGTCTGATGTCTTGCAAAGCTCGATCACGGTACCCATGTCAGTCCACATGCTCTCCTCGATGGCGGCGTCAGCCTCCAAGTCCTCCACGTAGAACACCTTGTTCTTCCCGTAGAAAGGGTGTAGCATGAGGAACATCTGTAATCCCCTGTCTTCAGGGTAGACGGTCCAACGGTCTCCCGGGAAATCTACCCGTCTAAGCTCTACCGGTCCATCAATGTTCTGGTCATTCTCGATGGCGGTGGGGGATACCGGGGTGTAACGGAGGTTGAAAACGTAAGTCTCCCCGTTCTTGCCGGTGTACACGTGACGTGTCTTCGGTCTTAACGAGTGATTGTTACGCTCTCCTGTAAGCAGGAACGTTAAAGGCTTCTTCCCCAACCCCTTCTTCTCTAGGTCGGCGATAATTTGCTCTTTAGCCTCTTCTTCCGTGATTCTCTTTGTTTCTTTAGTACTTGCCATATTAGATTCGATTAAAATTAGATTTCAAATAAAAAGGGGGAGGGGTTATTATTCCCTTCCCCCGAGGTTTAATATTTAAGGTCAATTAAGCCTAGGCTGACACGCCCTCGAAGATTGCCCATTTCTTCAATCCAACGCAACGCAATCCCCATTCAGACAACCAGTCGATACCGAACACGTCCCAAGTATTGGTAGCGTCAGGCACGTTCTGTGACCCGTGGAAAGTGGTTACAAGCTCGCGGCTGTATCCCGGCATTCCCTTGTACAACTTGGTCAAGTACGGGGCGTTGATCGTGCTGTTTTGACCGCTCAAGTCACCGTTGTAACCGGTGGTGATAGAAGCACGTCCAAGCGGTACCATGATACCGTGAATCTGGTTCTCGGCGGCGAAATTATCCGGGTTCAAAACGGTCGGGTCTTTCAACATTTTCCAAGTGGTCTTGTAGAACTCGTAACCACCCATCTTGAAGGCATCGAAACCGAAATCAAGCATCCGTTGCTTGTTATCGAAGTAACCCCAAGTGGCAGAGCCGGCGCCACCAACTTTAGCCAACCAGTTGTCGATTGACAACGATGCCTCGGTAGACAAGTACAACAAGTTGTAAGTCTCACCGTTAACCTTGTCAAGACGCTTTATGATTGATTCGATGTCAGCAGTTGAAGAGATATTCCCCTCGAAACTGTTACCACCGTTTCTGATCTGGTCAAACACTCCCTCGATACCACGGTACCCGGCAGTTTTGGCGGGGGAATCATCGGCAGCCTTCTTGCCAATGAACGCTTGAATCTCCATTTGATCCAGCATTCTCTCTCTAGCCTCCTCGATCTCGGCGCTAGTCCAGAACGCGTTCCCATCCGGGGTTTTCAACCATGTCGCGTCGCACATGTCGGAACCGTTGATCTCGAACATGTCCTTACCGATGATAAGGGAGGTTTTACCGATTTCGACATCACGGGTCAATGCACGGGTCATACCCGGCGTTCCTTTCTGGAACTCGTAACCGGCAGCCATGATGGTCAACCCGCTAGTCCCAACGGTCCAGTCAGAACCATCGTAAGTTTTAGCGGTAAACGATCCGGCATCGTAACTGTCAGGCATGCAGATACCGTAATTAACTTTCTTCCCTGTCTTGTCGATAACCATGAAGTTCTCGTTAGGACGGATGGTGTGAGCGGCGATCGTGAACACGTCTCCTGAACGGGTAACACCTTCCAGCAATTTACGTCTGCGCCCGGTCATCCCGAAGAACTGGGTATCGGCGGAGATCATCTCCTTTTGAGCGTATTTGTCAAGGAACCCACGAATCGTTTGATTCCCGTACTGGTCGATGATTCTATCCTTCAATGAAGGGTAAAACTTGGTCGTGAAGTCATATAGACTCATGTAGTTACCGGAGATCGGTTGAACTTTAATGTTCGGATCAAGGTAAAAATCTGATGTAACACTTGTAAGCATAATATTCTATCTTATAAAGTTCTTGTTTTTGAGGAATCTCAAGAACTCGTCCTCCGACAGACCCTTGGAATCTCCCTGTTTTTGGGTGTCAGGGGTGGCGTTGGATTTCTTCTTCATTTCCTCCTCAACAGTATTCGCTTTCACCGCCTTCGCGTGTTCTTCCAGTATCTTCGGCAATTCCATCCCGGCGGTGATAACTCTTACCAAGTTGCCATAATTGAAGGTACCGTCCTCGTTCTTGAAAGTCCCTAGCAGGGAGTCGATCCCGTCAAACACTTTATCGTATCTTGACTTGTCACGAATCTCGTAGCTGAAACCATCAATCTCGATCTTATCAAGACTTGACAAGGCTCCTTTCGCCCCCCTCACCCATTCTTCCTTGCCCTTGTCAATATCCTCCTCCACGCGCTTCAGAGGAGTCTTGTATTGCTCTTTCTGGGAGTTAAAATACTTTCTGGCTTCCTCGGCCTTCGTCTTCAAGCTAACCAGCTTTGACCTGTTTCTACGGTCAATTGCCTTTCTCTCGTCATCTAGCATGTCCTCGGTCACCTCCTCGGTCTGGAAGTAGTCTTCATACATGACTTCAATATCCTCCTTGTCTAGCGACGGGTATTGAGTCTTCAGGTACTCCTTGACAACTTTCTCGTTAGGCTCGTTGTCCCAGTCTTTCTGTACCTTGAAGTAATCGTCAACTCCCCTCCCGGTTTCCCGGACGAACTTGTCGATGTTAGCCACGTCAGGACTGGCGTAATCCACGGGTTTCTCAACCTCTTTTTCCACCTCTCGAACCTCTACCAGATCGTCCCACGTCTTCACTTCCTTACCTACCTTACCGGCTAGGTATCCCAGAATCTTGTCTTCCGGTATCTTCGAGAAATCTATTTCCTGATCATCGACCTTGTTGACATCCTCCATCTTTTCGGGGGTGGGGGCGTCTGCCTCGTCTTCAACTTTCGGTTCCGGCGCGGTTTCCCCCTCCTTGACGGCAGGGACCTGTTCTCCCGGCTTGAAAGTTATGTCCTTCAGTATTTCATCCAATTTTGCCATTCGATTTAATTTAAATTGTTACACAAATATATAGATAAAATCTATAATAACAAAACGTTAAAAGATTTTCTACGTCTCTTTTATCTTGATTCCATGTACTTTAAGCATCAGCTTGCGCTTTATCTTGTAAACGTCAGTGCGGAACCCCTTGGTGTCCTCCACCACGGTTTCCCCCGTCTCGACGTCGGTGTACACGAAATCAGCGACGTACTTGCAAGCAAGCTCCACGCAGCGCCTGTTTTTACCCTCCCCCTCGAACTGTGCCGGGATCAACGTGTACGTTACTTGTTCTTGCAAGTCCTTTATCTTGCCTGCCTTTTCCAGTAGCTTGAGGGTGGCGGCACGGGCGGCTTCCTTCTTAGAGGCGTGACCACCCGACTTGACGTTCCCGTATTTAGACTTCCCTCTCATCCCCTCGCCCTCCTGTCTCCTTCCGTGCCGTTCTTCCTGCCACGATTGGCGGAAGATGACGTGTACCTTCTCGTGGCGTGATCGTAGTCCTTGCCGGCACGAGACGCCTTCCCGTGTTTCTTGTCATGTTCACGGTTACGCTGGCTAAGCTCGGCCCGTTTCTTCCTTTGTTCCGGGCGACGGTTAACCTCCGTGTCCGTTTTCTTTTTTTTCTCTCTAGCTTCCGGGTGATCCCGGTAATACTTGGCGGACCTAGATAGTTCCGACCTGTTCTTCTTCGGTGGTGCCATTCGTGTAGTTTTGAGTTTGGTTAACTTCTTCCATCGGTGGAATCTCGACGGGTGGGGCCGCTTGAACGTCCTGCATGGCGTTCATGCTCTCGAAAGGTATGGTTGCCCCTCCCCTCTGTCTCTGGTTTATCATGGCGCTCTGTTGCTGCGCTTGCTTGTAGGTTCGGGCGTCCTTGGCCTGTTCCTTGTACTGGTTGGATTCGGCAGTTACCCGTGCTTGCAACCCTAGTTCCTGCATCCTCAACTGGTGCTTGACACGTTCCAGAATGATCTCTCCCTCCACCTTCTTCTCGTTTATCTGGATTTCAGATTGCGTCTTGAATTGCAATTCCTGACCCTTGGCTTGAATCTCCATCATCAGGGACTGCTGTTTCTGTTGTTCCACGACCACTTGAGCCTGAGCTTGCATCTGGGTCTTCATCGCCTCCATCTCCTTCTGTTTCCTGTACGCCTCGTCCTCCCGTTTCTTCATGACGACCTTCAAGTACCTTGACGCCATCTTCAAGTTGTCAATAGACAAGATGTCCATCCTGTCGGACAAGGTGATCTGCCCGGCTTGAACGGCGGCGAGTATCACTTGATCTAGCTTGGCTTTCTCCTCCGCGTCAGGCGCCACGTCAACGATCACGTCTAGGTTATACTTGTACAACGTCTTGTAGTCGTCTATGACATCATCCTCCATCAAGTAAGACATCACGTCATCCGAGAACGACTCCTTGTACATTGACATCTGTTGCGCCCTGTTAAGCGTGACCTCTCCTATCCCCTTCTTCATGTTCATCAACCCCTCGAAAATATGCTTGGTTGCGGTATTGCTCATGTTAAGCGCCATCTGCTGCGTGCCAACCAGCGCCCCGTTAAGTGGAGCCGAACCGTCACGTACCCTGTTAACACCGGTAACCTCGTAACACATGTTCATGTTCTGGTTATAAGCGTTGATAAGCTGCATGAGCTTCTGCCCGTCAGAAGTGGGGATGTTACGCAAGATGTTTCCCTGTAATACCTGATCATCGTCGTAAGCCGTACCCTTGTACAACAAGGCTCCCGTCTGGTACATCATGTCAAGAACGTCGGAGGGGGTGAGCTTGGCACCGGTACCGATGTCTATGTTCATCAAGGCGTCCACGTTGATCTCGAACATGTCAGGTTTCATCTTGGAAATCAAGTGTCTAAGTTTCAATACTATAAGGTGTATATCCTCGGCGTAAGACTTCAAGTTCTCCACGATAGAGGGAACCGTTAGCTCGTACATGATGTACGGGGGCATTACCGTGTTAGCGTTATTCACGGGGCGGATCATGTCACGCATCATGTGGTAATTGAACACGATGTTCATGCCAAGCACGTAGTACCCCTCGAACCACACGTCGTATTTCCCTTTTATCATCCTAGAAGATGATTCTTTCGGCAGGACGTAATCCCTGTCCTTGGGTATAAGGTTGTTGCGCTTGCGCTTGAACACCTCGTCCATCGTGGTCTTGAACGTGAAGTACATCACGGTGAACAAGTCGTCCTCGTTAGCCACCTCGTCAGGCTTGAACCTTCTATCTTCCACCCCCCTAGCCAGTTGACCGTACGATACCTCCCCACGACTCTTTCTCACGATCTCGCCGGCTGTCATCTCCATCATCTCGGCGAAGTAGTAACATCCCTTCTTGTCACGGGTGTAGAGGGGGTCGTACGAGTGAAGAAGGTTCTTGCAGTCCACCCTTCTCATGATGACACCGTAGTTCGGGTCTGCCTCCACCCGCACGGCGGCCTCTCCTATCGTTACCAAGTCCTCGGCGATCCTGTTTTGAACCTCCCTGAAATAATTCAAGTCAAACGCCCTGTTAATGATGATTTCCGAGGCTATCTCTTTTTTCTGCCTGTATTCCAGTTGCATGTGAAGGTCCAGCTCTTCCTTGGAATCCGGCACGTAATCCGGCACGAAGTTGATACCGGTGGCTATCGTCATCTCTTGGGTGAAATCCTTGGTTAGCATCTCGGTTTCAAGTCTCTTTCGATACATGTTCCGCTCTTCCCTTGACATGATGTCCACGCCCTTGGTCTTTATCTTGAACATGTCGGCGGGAAAACTGTCCTTCACCACGTTAACGAACTTTGGAACCACGGACGTGAACTCCCAGTTGAGCGACAGGTAAGCCTGATCTTTCGGGATGTTAAGCATGTTCTTGAACCGGTCAATATCCACCTCGTTATCTCGAAGCGCTTCCAGTTCCTCGAACTTCTTCTTCCTGCTGGCGTAATCGTTGCCCGTGATCCACTCGAACTCTATGTACCGGGCGTATTCTAACCCGTAATCCTTGCTTTCCTTCTCCTCGTTGGAAGCCTCCCTGTTCGGGATCGTGACGTTTCTTCTTTGTTTATCCATTTTTTAACTTTCCATAAGTTCCAACATTCTCGTATATCCTGAACATGGGTCTCGCTGGCACCGGTTCAATCGCTTCCACCTTGCGTCTCTTCTTGCGAGTGCATCCTATGAGAGCGTAGGCTGACGATATGGAGGCGTCACGTTTCGTCCTGTTCTTGTCATCGAAAGCCAGCCAGTCTTCTAGCGTGGCGTTAAAATACATCTCGGAGCTACCAACGTTGTTCTCCACGAACGACTCGATGGCGGCGTTTATCATCTGCGACACGTTCTCGGACGTGGAAGGCATACCACCCCTCACCCTCTCGTCTTCGGACAGCTTGTCCCGTTCCTTGTCCGTTCTTGTCATGGAGAACTTCCTGTAACCCCTGCGATACATCTCGTCTATGAGGTTGTTGACGTTGTTCTCTATGAGGGCGGGCATCCCGTAGAACACCATCGCCTTGATGGCGTCCTCGAAGAATATCTCCTTGGAATCAGGCCTGTTTATGTATTCTAGGAAGAAGTTGAAGTTGGGCGCCCCGGAAGAGTTCACGCCGGAGAACCCGTGTATCGCTCCCTTTGATCCCTTCCCGTCCACGGTCTTGTTAACACGGTACGGGTCTATCCCGAAGTTACCTATATGCCTGTTAAGCGGCAACCACAACCCGTTCTCGAATTTCACGTTATTCTTGAGACCTTCATCGGGTATCCAGCTAACTAGAAACCTTCCATCCGGCTTGTCGATGAAGATGACGTGTCCACTATCCGCGACCCCTTGGTACCACTCGAAGTTCCCCCTCCGAAGATGAGTTCCATCCATGTTATCGTTGTGCTTTATCTGCGCCAGTATGTTGGCTTGATTGAACATGCACATGTTAAGGGCTAGCTTGAACCCGTCCTCCTCGGTGCGGGGGTTCTTCCTGTGTTCCTCTAACAATTGCTTCGGGTTGTTCTTTAAAGCCTCGTCCACGTTGCTCAAGTACGTCTTGACGCCTATCGACATGTTCTCCCCGTCCATCGTCCTCACCGGTGATTTAGGGTCCTCGACTATCATGTTCCCGTACTTGTCAATGAACCCCTCGTAATGCTCGAAACAGCTTATGAATATCTTGTACAGGTTGGTAACAGTCTGCCCGTTCCCGTCACGTTTTCTTGGATCGGAGTTGTAGTACAAGTACTTGTACCTGTCTCCAGCCAAGGCCTCGGGATCGTTGGCGTCCTTCCCCGTCATGAACTCCACGGTGGAGATCAAGATAGCCTTCCCGGTAATACGACGACCTTTAGTTAGGCATTTCCTTACCATCGTGAAGTGAGTTAACGTGTTACCGTTCTGTTTCTTCCACTTGCTGAACTCGTCACCGAAATAGAAAAGCAAAGCCTCGCCGTCGTAACTTGACTCGTTGGTGGGGCGGAAGTTTATGCGGGTGTTCAACGCCACGTCCACGATCTCCTTCTCCTGTCCCGCCTTTTTTAGCTTGTTACCCGGCTGGGCGAACTCCAGCTCAGACTTGGATTTCTCGTCCATGCACATCGGCTTGAAGTAGAACGGGAGGTGGGAGAACATGGTAGTGAGCCTCACGAAGTTGGACTTGGCGTCGGTATCCGTCTTGGAAGTCATCCCGGTCAGCTTGTTTCTTTGCTCTATCGTCTTGCAAAGTATGAACGCCATGATACAGTCCGTTGCCCCGAAACGACGAATCTTTTCCAGAATGATACCTAGACACCGGTTATCCCTGTACATGGCTTCAAGAAACAGGAACAACTTCCTCTGGGCGGCGGAGTAGTAGTAATACCCCCCGTCCGCTCCCGTGTAGCAATGGGTCATCATGAACCAGTGGGCGCCGGTTATGTACGTTGCCACCCCGTTGTTCATGAACCAGTACCCGTTCCGTTTCTTCATGTACTCGGAATCTATGTAATCCTCGTGTTTCTTGGCTGTTCTGGAGGTCAGTTCTCTTGGAGGTGCTTGCCTGCGCCAGAACTGGTCTTGCCTGAATCTCTTCCCCCAGTCAATATCCGCCTTGAGAGGTTTCTTGGGGAGGGCTATCCTTATATCGTTTATCTCGATGATCTCCCCCACCGTGCCTTCCGGGTCTATCACCACGGCATCAATGTCGGCACGATACCCTGACCTGTCCTTCATCTTGGCGAACTTGTCAGCGTATTTCTCGGCGTACCCTCCCTTGTAATCGCTCTCTTCAAGCATGATGTCTTCCTCTTCCAGCTTGCTCTTCACGTCATGAACGATGTCCTCTATCTCCATCACGTCGTTGAAGGCTACCAGCTTGGTGTCTATCATGGTGGATATGCTATCGGCATCGTTACCGATAACGTCATTGCTCATCACGACATCTTCCAAGCCGGAGTAGAGGGATTCCACCACCCCTTGGCTGGATTCTACTATCTTGTCTAGCGTCGCTCGAACCCACTTCTCCTGTTTCCTGTCATGATTCAGGATGGAACCAAGCATGTTCTTGCAACTAGTTATCGCTTTCTTCTTTAATTTAATGGCGTTCTTGACGGTGGTTTCCTTCTCCATAACTGCCGTGTCAATACCCGCCGTGATAACTTTCATCAGTTCTCCCACGGCGATCTTGCACGATTGTATGAATCTATCTTCACTCATCTCGTAAATCTCCTATTATCCAAGGTGTTTTCATCCTGTACAGCACCCGGTCATCTATCTTGAACTCGTACTCCGAGTCAAGGTTGAACACGACGGGTGTACCATCGTTTACCCCTTGTTCTCGTAACGAGTCGTTAGAGTATACCATGATCCCGTGCTGCTTCTTGTACTTGTCAGCGTTCGCTATCTCGAAGCTACCCTCCTTGAACTTGTCGTTGGGGACGGGGGACACGTAGCACCACGGGTCAATCGCTAGATGATCCTCCCCCCTCTTCACGAGGTACACGAACTCCACTGGGATGATGAACATGTCATCGAATAGCTCGTTACTGCTACCCACCTTCCCGTCCACGTATTCCACGCTACGACGCTTAACCATGTTATGGTGGAAGTAAGCGATGTCCCCGGGCTTTATCCTAGGATCGGATGACGTTACCACCTCCCCGTGTCTCACGACGTATGTCATGTCATCTATCGTGTTGTTCACGTAAAACTTGGTTCCACCGGGGGCGGTTATGGTAGTCTCGTACGTCTCGGGGACGTGAACGATCACCCCGTTAATCCCTTTCAAGTTCCTTTTCATAATCGCTCACGTCAATGGTTAAACTCCCGTCATCGTGACGGTATATCTCTTTCCACACCACCGCCTCGTTGCCGTCCTTCTCCCGGACGTGTATGGTTATCTTGTCACGGTTTTTAAGGCGCTCCTTCTTGATCGAGTGTATGATCATGCTCGTTAAACCCCCACCCCGTGACGTGAACGACAGCGATTGTCCCACCCGGAAACATAATTTCCTGCCGTTATCCATGTAGCTAAATTCTCTCAATTCCATCTCAATTCTTAGGTACTTGTATTTATATTGACGCTTCACTGGAACGCTACTTTTTAGGTCTATATCTTGACGGTCATCCATAGTTAGTACCTCCACGTCCGAACCCCGGTGTACCACCGGTTTTTATTAAACATTCTTATTTACTTATTAAAATTCCACCCGCTAATCCTGCCAATCCCCACACCCACCATTTCTCGTACCACCGGTCCCTCTCCTTTATGACGAGGGGTTGAATGGCGGTGGTGGTAACGTACGGGTTCTCGTTAACCACCCTCACGATATACTCGGTGCTACCCATGAACTTCTTTCTCTTGCCGGAAACGAGGTACTGGGAGGCGTACACCTCGAAGTTGTCGAAGTGGATGCCATCCTCCATCACCGTTCCGGAGACGTACCTGTACTTGTTCCTGTCATGGAAGGGGATGTACACGTTCCTGTAAACGGTATCAAATTTTATCGTTCCGGTATCCCTGTACACGGTGTTCACCTTGACGATAAACTCCGGCTTCATCCCCTTGATCAACTGTTTCAGGGAATCGTTCTCCTCTAGCACCTTGCTGGAAACCGATAACATGGATAGCTTCTCCGCCACCTCCCGGTTATACCGGTCCTTGTAAAGCCTGATGGTATCCTCCATCGCCCGGGCGTTATACACCTCTCCCCCCACCTCTCGGTTCCGACTTGCTAGGTTCGAGATGATGAACACCACCAGCACGGTCGCTATCCACGCTATCGCTATCTTCCAGTTATTCTTCATCGATTTCTTCTATAACAGCTATTATCTCCTTGTCATGCATGGCAACGAACTCGTCGTCACCTAGGAAGAACGGCGTGCCGGTACGGGAGGGGTGCAACACGATGTCTCCCGCCTTCACGTCATCCCTGCCCTCGTTCATGGCGACAACCTCGCTCTTCCGTGTTATCTCGTTTCTCGTCTCCGGGATGAATATACTCCCCACCTTTCGCATCTCTTGCTCTGTCTTCTTGATGATCACGTAATCGTTGATCGGCCTGATTCTTTTCATTTCAATTCAATTTTAATTATTATTCTGTTTTTCAATAAGTTTAAGTATAAGCTCGTATTTAGACTTGTCCGATTCCCTCCAATCCTCAATATTCTTCCGGAGGGCGTCCATCTCCAGTTTTATGGTGCGTTCTAAACTCTTGAACTCGGCGTTATGGACTTCCCTCAAGTTCAACAACTCCTTCCTGATCTCGTTATCCTTGAAGTCCACGTACTCCTTGGTCGGCTTGTTGAAACTAGTCGCCATAGCTGTCGTTACCACTAGTGCTACCGCCCCCATCACCGCCTTGGCAACGTTGCCTGTCACGTTGTCTATCCAGTTGCTCATTTTCAGAAAATAGTTTAGTTATGGCCTTCGCCATGATTAATAACGCCCCTATGATGAAGTTAAGCCATATTTTCCAAGTGTCAGAGAACGGGGAAGTGGTTATCAATCCCTGCCACATGGGAAGGGTGTAGACGCACGTGTCGCCTATCATCTTTATTTTCCGTGGGGTGGGTTTCTTCCAGTTCCTGACGCTAGCTTGCATGATTAACTCCTTTCCTCTATAATTTCCCAGAACACTTCATCACCATCCTTGATAAATTTCTCGACTAGAGCCTGTATTTCCCTGTCGGCACGACCCTGTATCGTTCTCTCCCCGGTACGGTTGTAAGCGACAAGTGGACATCCATCGGTATCATCCACGTCGTTGCCACCATGAACCCTTATGCCAGAGAATTTCATCCCGTTAACGTCAACGGTTTGTCCCGGAGTGTTGTATAACAAGATCATGTTTCTCTCGTACTTCGGGCTGTAAGTGATGGCAACCTTGTACTTGTGGGCGGGGATAGCCGTCTTGCCGGGTATCTTCACGTCTCTCACGGCGTCTTCAAGCACCCAGCAGAAGTCCTCGCCTTCAATCTCGATCCTGCCTACCGTGGCATCGTCGAAGAACTCTTTCCTGATATGTTTAATAACGTGTTCCATATCACAAATATACAAATTAAATCTTTCCGTAGTATCTAAAAAAGGCACCGAAAGGCCTAGTTCTCAAGTAATCCATGTTATCACGGTTCTCTTTAGCCTCCATCTCCATCGCCGAGGCGTAGTAAGCCTTGTTGTTGGATTCTCCAACCTCTTTCCCGTTGTCTTTTATAACGTGGTAAATGAACGATATTAACCACTCGACGAGGTACATGATGTAGTACAACGTGAAAGGCAAGAGGAACGGCAAGAACGCGTACCAGTGGTAGGGGGCGCTGAAAAGAAAACTAGCGAAATAAGCGATTATCATACCCATCGTGAAACAATCTTTCCATTGACGAACGTGAATACGTTCCTCGTTAATGGCGTAATCAGGCAACTGCCCTTCTTTCATTTTCGTTAATATGAAAGGGCCTAGCGTTATGGTTGAATACCCCTTGAAAAGTATCAACCTCGCCAACCAGTTGTTGTAGTAAATTTTTGTCATGTACATAATAATTAAATAATTAAGCCTTTATCGTAGCACCGAATGTTTGAGTAACCCCTTGAAATGTAAAGGTAAAAGTTGCATCAACATTCGGTGGAATTAAATTTAGATTGAGTGGAATATAACAACCACTCCCATCAAGATTATTAACAATATTTTTATGCCAATCACCCAATGCAATCGGAATATTAATACCATTTATGGTTCCCGTGGCCACTAAATCGTACCCCCCCAAATCATCAGTAACACCCACGTCTTTTGACATGGACCTACTTAAATATAAGCACGAGCTATTCGCTTTACTTATTGTTAACTTGTTCGTTGTAGACGCTTCAACCATGTTAGGAACTATCTTGTTTATCGTTGTTCCAGTACCACCGGTACACACGTAAGGTTTGATACTACCCCACGAATCTATTGATGTCGATTTAGACGAGCTTACGATCATATTCCCCTTGTACGCCCTGTGCAATAATTGAAGCTCCATCCCGGCAAGCGCCCTGTTAAAATACGAGTACTCTTGCAAGCAACCGTCCCACCAGTCAAGGGGTTCTGTCGTGTTGTGGAAAGCCCTACCAAGCCATATGTTCCCATCCCACCCCATCACGCCAGTACTACCGTAATCGACAGGTCCATTAAGGGGATGGTCAGAAGGGGACATTAAGCCGTATTTTTTACCGTTTAAATAAAAGTCAAAAGTTTTTGAAGGCCAGTCGAACACGACTATCAAATGATTCCAACCGTCTACTATCCAGTTTGTAACCGTGGCTTTACATACTTGATTTGACGCTCCATTGTACACTTGGAACCTCATCACTTTATCCATGGGGGTTCCCGGGGAATCAAGACCCATAGCGTATCCAAGACCCATCGTTCCATTACCATCTATAACACCACCCATGATCCCATCATAAGTCGTGTTAGCTTCCGCGCGACTATACGCGCACACGGATATGGTGAATGATCGCGTTCCCTTTACCACGTCCGGTAAACGAAGGGCTACCCCCCCACCAGACAAGTCCAAGCAGGGGGAACCGTTAAACCCGATCATGTAATAAGATATATTCCCCGCGTGATCAACCGGGTTATTACCGTTCCCGGAGTAATCATCAATGTCTCCACCTAACGGGAGGTATACCGTGGGTTTCAATTTTAGAATAGTGCTTATACCTGCCACTGGCCATATTTTCTTGCCGTTTAACCACGCTTCTTGTAATTTCTTGCCGTTCAAGGCTCCATCCACGAGCTTTCCTACTTTTCCTAGTTCTATTGCCATACTACGCGAATTTAAGATACAACCTGCCTGTAACCTGTGACGATTCTCCCGGTATCGTGTCCACAACCTGAACCGACGTTACCATGTTAGCTGCCGACACCGTCTCGATACAATTACTCAACTTGGTATACTGGGACGATGACATCAACCCGTTAGAACTTGATGAAGCTAGCCCGTACGTAGTGTTCGTTGATGTTATGGTAATGTTGCCTGAAGCGTCACTTGATATAGAAGTGGCCCCGGCTCCAATGAACCTAACCTGATTACGATACGTGTTATCGTCCGTCACCTTCAAGTAAGGGTTAGAAGCAGCCGCGTTAGCCGCAGTTCCTGACGCACCGGCGTACAATCTAGTCGTGTAATGAGTGTTCGTGTCGGTGTCTGTCCAAGGAACGGAAACGTACATCTGTCCAGAAGAGTTCAATTGAACAGCATAGTTCTTGGCCGCTAGACCAGTCGCCCCGATCTTGACAAGACCGTAAGTTGATGAAGTGGCGGCACTGTAAGTGGAGTTAGTATCCGTCCACGGTACCGCCACGTACATTTGACCGCTAGAATTAAGCTGTACAGCGTAGTTCTTAGCCGCCAAACCGGTAGCACCTATCTTCACTAAACCTAGTGTTGAAGATGTAGCTTGCGAGTAGGTGGTGTTGGTGGTGGGGGGGGTGTACCCTAGAGCCGTGGTCACCATTGATTTGGTGATACCTGTCAAGTAACCTCTATCAGATACCCACTCTTGGGTAGCAACAGGTTTTTCTTTTATGTACAGGTTTCCCCAATATCCATCAGCGTATCCAGTAGATGTACCGTTTTTCCAATACCATGTAGTTGGGATTTTTGTATCGCTAGGAGTTCTATAATTAACATAAAGACCACTTTGATTAGATGTTAGTATAAACTCGTCCCCAGCATTAACTATGGCCGGGTAACCACTCAATATTTTAAATGTTGATAATGGGGCAAATTTACTGTTAGCCCACGTTTGCGTGGCGTACCCTGACAGGTCTGCTGAAGTGAGTAGTTTTGCTTTTGAAATTGTATTTCCGAGATAAGCACCATCAGTTCCTACAAATAAATATTTATTGCTTTCATAGTTATATATATAGCTTCCAATGCTAGACAAGAATCCAATAGCTGCCTTACTAGTTCCGTTTAATTGAACTTTAATAAAGGATTCAGTTTCACTAGAATTTGTGTTATTTAATATTAATGAATTAGATATTGAATTGATAATTAATTGACCAGATAATATTCCCCCTGTCAAAGGTAAATATCCACCTAGTTTAGTATTAACCCATTTAGTATCAGCTAGGAACTTCCAATCAGTAGATTTTCCAGTAGAAAGAGTGTATTTTCTATATGCCATTCCTGTACCATCTATATCACCAACGAGCTGAAAAGCAAAATCACCGTTCCAGAAATAAGTCAGAGCTACTCCATCACCAATTGCCAGTCCACTCACAGGATCGACACCCGGTTTATTAATTACATTTTCTCCAGCAAATGATGAAATATGTAAAGCATCATTTGATACTCTACTAATATTAAGATTATTTATTCTAGAATCAGATGAAAACCCAGAATATGATTTAATAATACCTGATGAGAATATACCATTGGTGGGTACCTTTGTCGTATCCGCACCATAATTACTAGACACAAGCAGGTCTCCCACCTCTATCCCTCGTGGCAATCTCGAAATGGTGGCGGCTATCTTGTTATTAGTGTCTAATCTAAAACCAACACCTGTATTACCGAACATATACCTTTTAGAGTATATGGTGTTTATTGATGCGTAACCAAATGACCAGTCATTGGTGCCAAGGTATGAGGTGCCACCCGAATCAAGAGTTGCTTGAGTGTTAGGCAATAGTCCTTGGCCTGGCGTCCTAAACCAATTGTAGGTAGTCCCATCTATTCTGGCGATAGATGGATACGTGTTCGCATCCATCACCAGCACAGCCACGTTCTCGTCCGCGGTCACTACTCTCTTCCAGTTGGATGAATCACCGAATCCCTTGTTATTACTAGTACGGAAATACATGTAACGTGTTCCGTTTTCAATATTATGATTGAAGTCAAAATACAGTTGTGTACTTAAACTTGTACCAGTTATTAAGCTATTCCATAATTGCCACACAGTGCCATAGCTTGAATTGGTGGGGGAATTTAGTAGATAATTTGGTGCCGTGTAATTAGATATTGCTTTAGGTTTATCAGGACCATTCAGGACAGTATTAAGGTCTAAATCTTTTGAAAGTGGAAGTCCAACGAACCCGTAAGTCCACTTGGAAGTAGTAGGCAGGTATTGAGAGTAATTCGATTCATCCAAGATTTTGTACTCATTTTGTCCCTTCATATGAATCAAGTCCACGTTGCCACTCCTTATCTTGGTAGTTCCTGATGAACGTCCAAATTTAACCAAATCTGAAGCTTGAGACCAAACAAGCGAGTTTCCATTTAGGTCATCTAACGACCACACCAATGGGACTTGCATATTTGTCGGTGCGAATATGTATTGGGCATTAGTATAATTTACATCTCCAATCCCGATCCAAGCGTAATTAGCAGTATCACCATTACCATAACCCCCGAACATGATTCTTGATGTTACAGCACTATTATTTGACCATATAAGATAACGTTCCCACGGACTACTATTGGACATGTTTATTGACAGTGATCCTAGATTCGTTACCTCGAACGGACCCACGTTAAACTGCCCGGCGGTGAAGGTGTTTTGAGCGGTGAAGGTGTTAGCCTCGCTCTTCTTGGCCATGTCAGACACGTCTGGTATGTCAGAGGTTGAGGCGGGGGTGGGGAGGTTGCTGGCGTCCCATACCTTATAATTAGTACTATTCTTGGTATGAAATAAATCAGTGTCATCTCCTCTAAGGTAGAGGGAGGTGGAAATTCTTCCGAATATTGATGAATTAGAAGTTAAAGTAATCGCATCATTTTTACCATCAATCATTGACCATGATTCGGGTACAGTTAGTTTGTTTCTTCTGAATTTATACTGTGAATCATTAACGGTACCATCCCCAACAAGTATCCCAACAAAATCGGTGATTGGTACGTTATTCGTGGTCACAGCCTTGACACCGAGTCGAGCGACAACCACGTCATTGTCGGAAAATTCAAGACTTCGTACCCAACCCGTGGTACCATACGTTGATCTGGTCACCAAATTTCCAACCGCAGATACATACACTTCGGATTCTGACCCGGCAACAGAGAACTTACCTCCTACAAATGAATTCGTTCCCGTGAAAGCGTTATTCCCTGACTTGGTGGCGGGGTCGGGGAGGTTGCGTTTATCATATATTGGATATTCAGTCAAGGTACCATTATTATTTACCAAGTGAATTAAATTAGACACGTTTGACCGAATAATACCAACCAAATCTTTAGAACCCACCCCCCACCTACTTTCTGATTCTTTTAAATAAGTGAATAGTAACGCTTTGGTTCCATCATTATTATATATACCTTGTAAAGTATCTAAATTACCCGAGTCAGCAATTCTTATAGAACCAGTCATGGTTCCCCCACTCAACTTCAAGTATCCTTTTAGTGATTCAGTGGTTCCGGTGTTAACGGCATCTATGGCATCTGACACGGCCTTGACGGTGGGGGCGTAATTCGTTTCCTTGCCGGTTAACACGCTCTTGAGGTCAGCTTGATACAGCACCTCTGAATCATCTGAAGACCTGTGATAGGAGGGGGCAAGTACCGGGGTAGCTATGGTAACACCACTCCCCTCCATCTTGATAGAAGTAGTATCTCCAACTGACAATTCAAGGAATTTACCAGTTGAATTTACCTTTTCCACGTTGATCGGGGAATTGAATTTTATCCCGTTTCCGTACCCTTGCCCCCTCAATCCTCCATCAAACACGAGATACCCTGACACGGAAGATGGATATATTAACAGGTTGCCAAACTGCATATTTAAGTTAAAGCCGATAGCTGATCCACTACCGCTATTCAAGCTAGTACTACCGTAGGTTATGAATGAATTCTCGTTACCGAAGAACACGCTTTGTCCTTTTGGCACTATATTAGTAGTAACTACCATCTTGTTGGTATCATCCCATGACAGGAACATTCCATCGGTGAGTCTATCTTGATCAAGAGAGTACAACACCTCGGCATTGTCTGATTCACGATAAAAAGAAGGTGCTTTAACTCCACAAGAAGCGGTTATAGTGTTTGGACTCCCCATCATGTGACTATAATACGAGAAATAAGCATTCTTACCACCTATGATAACATTTTTATCAAGGACGGGACTAATGAATGACGGTTTTTTTATATCAAGAATAAACTTGTCATTAGAACCACTAGAATCTCCAAGTATTATACCATTCGTGTTAGTTGAAATTAAGGAATACTTGACTTCATCCTGTGGTATACCCGGTAATAACGCCAAGATGGAATCATCGCCACTCATGGATAATGCTAACCCGGCTTCCATGAACTTCATTTTGAGGGTAGCGTCAACGATTTCCGGATCAAATTTGAAATCTAACGATTTGTTATACGGTATCACGTTAGTGGTCTTGAACGTCTTGGTGGCTGCGTCCCACGAGGCGAACATACCGTCAATCATGTTCCCCACCGGCTGTCTAAGTGCCACGTCGAACATGTTCCCTTCTTTCCCGATCTTGAACATCCCGTCCGACTCGTTGAAGCCGAACATGAAGTTCTGTTCCGTTCCACGATCTACCTCTATACCGGCGAAACCTGCCGTTACACCGGCGCCAGTCTCTCCCTCGTTAATCAGGATCATGTTATCACGCACTTCAACCCTCTCCGCTTGAGTTATGAAAGCGTCACCCTCTTGAGTGACGTCACCTTTTATCACGAGGTTCTGCACGGTGAAGTTAGCGTAACCGGCGTCTCCCTTGGTGCGGGTAGACAATCCCCCACCTTCCGCTTTCAACATGGCTCCCGTGTTACCGGAGTCTATAACGAACGTCTTGCTCGTGGTACCCGTGTCCGTGTTTTGCTCGTGGGACAACGCCTCTAGCGCTTCGAGCCTGTCGTCCGTTGATCCTGAAAGGTCCGTTATCTGTCGTTGCAGGTCTTCCTCGACGCCCGTGGCTCGCTCGGTCTCGGCGGTTATGGCGTTTTGAAGGTTAGTGTCGGCGGCTTGCATCTCCTGCCGTATCTTCGCCTCTTCCGCTTTCGCCCTGCTGGTTTCGGTGGCTATGTCGCTAGCGTTCTTTGATATGGCGGCGTCATGAGCCTCGTCCCGGGCTGTCGATCTGGCAACCTCCGAGTCTATGGCGCTCTTGTTAGCGTTAACGTCCACTCGTAACCCCTTGAGCAAGGTGTCATGCTCGGCGTCCTTGGTCGTTGACCTGTTGATCTCCGCGTCTAGCTTGGAGCTGGTGGAATCCACGTCATCACGCAACCCTTCCAGTAACTCGTCATGCTCCTTGTCTTTAGCCACCGACCTGTTGATCTCTTGATTCAACATCTCGTTGGTGGAGGTGAGGTCTTGACGGAGGTTAGCTATCTGCTCGTCATGTTGCTCGTCCTTCCCCGTGGACCTGTTAATCTCCCTGCGCAACTCTTCCTCTATCCTTCTCACGTTAACGTACGTGGCGTTCAGTGAATTAACCAAGTTGGTATTGTCCCACGTGTCAAGAAGATTCATGTCCCCGATAACCTTGAACATCATGTCACCGGTAACGAACTTTTTACTTCCCTCCTCGATGGGACCGGATAAATTCTTTATTATTAAATCAAACGTGATCGTGTTCGGTCTAGCTTCAAGGTCGGCGCCCGCTTGTATCATAAACAAGTCGGAGTCAGCCAGCGTGCTGACCAACTCCATGTCTTGCGTGAACCTTATCTGCTTGACTTCCCCGATCACCGGGACCTCCGGTAACTCCGATGAATCCACGTTCTCTAGGGTAATCTTCTTTGACATTTTTTCTAGTTCTTTCTTGGCCGCCCTTTCGGTTTAGATTCTTCCTTGGATTCTTCCTCGACGGGGGCCGGGTTAAACGTTTTATACAAGTCTTCCAGTTCCTCGTGTTCCTTTTCCACTTTCTTCAAGGTCTCCGGGTCAAGCAATCCTTTCTCCGGGTTCTCGACGATCATGGTCATGAAACGATCGAACAATGACATTACAGGACCGTTAAGGCTGTTACCTTTCATTTTCTTCACGATCTCGTCACAGATGAAACTTACCACCATGTGATGTAACTCGTAATCTCTAGGTTCTTGACCCTTCTTGTTCCATGACACGGTTCCCTTCTTCTCGTCAGAAGTGATCTCGAACTCCTCGTAATCCTTTGGCGACAACCCTAGGACGAGGGAGGCGGATTGGCACATCACGATTTCTTTTTTCGTTCCGTTCTGTGAATTAAAAGATTCAATGACGTTTGATAACAACATCATGCGGTCTAAAATAGTCAATTTAATTTTCATTTCAATGTAAATTTAATATATTAATAATAACTAAACTCTTTCTTCAAAAGAAAGCCAGTTTTTAGGCATTTGAGACGCTATCCATTTATTAGAATCAACTTTTATAACAAATACTATATCATGACCGGCAGAAGAAACTCCTTTATAATACAAGTCGTCAATTATGAAATACTCTCCTGAAGACCACGGGGCGTATATCCAGAATTTCTCGTCCGCCCATGACATGATAAAAAACCATGATCCTATCGCTAACCTAGGTTCTATATTAACAATCTTGTTAGATCCACCACCATACAAGACAACCATGTTGTTATCAGTTCCAATACTTATTTGTTGTCTATCTGAACTAAAGGAATGTCTTCGTAAACCGTTAAAAATTAACGCTGCTCTTTGCGACGCCAAGTTAATACCTCCCGGCTCCGTTCTTGTAGCGCCACTAAAATTAGGATCAGGACCTATATCAACCCATCCGTTACCTATCCTGACATCACCATAACCGTTTATACCAGAATAATAAGAATAGGAATTACCACTGTAAGTTACATACCCTTTATTAATATGAATATCTCCTTCTTGGATTCTAATAGCTTGAGGACCTGAATTAACGGAAAAATTCCTAGTTCCACCCGTGATAGACAAGTACATGAAAGTGGTGGTATCATAACTACCCCTCTGTTTAACTTTACCGTACAACATTGGTCTAATTCCGGCAGAAGATGGGATAACTGATGTTCCGATAGCTATTTGTCTATCCCAGTCGCTATCCGTTGCGTTCCAATTTTCACGATATACAAGACCTCCATTGTACAATTTTGACTTGTAATACGTTTTCCCGTTCTCTGTAACTTGATTGTAAGCCAAACCGTCAGAATCTATGGTAAGGTTGCCTATCTTCCCCCCACTAGCCATAACCGTACCCTCGATGAAGGCGTTCTGGGCGTACAATATACCCGAGTCACTCACGGCGAACGTTACCTTGTCGGTGGGGGGATCGTAGTTGTCCGCCCCGAGCTGGGTGGTGGCGTACTTTAGCGCTTCTTTTGCCTTTTCAAAATCTCCACCACTATAAAATCTAGGTACACGGTTCCTGAACTGTCTTATGGTCCACACGTCACCTTGCCCGGGTGCTAGCGTTGATCCACCGTACATCCCACCGGTTTCTACCCAGTCACTGGGTATCTCGTCAGGAACGGAACTACCGTCACGGAGGGAGGGGGAATAACCAACCTTGATGTACGTGGTTGATATTAAACCTCCATCTATTTCCGTCTTCTGTTGCAAGGCGTGCTTGAGGTAGTCGAGGGTCGTCACGTCGTTAAGGTCGTTGTTGATAACCGGTACGTCCTCGGTATCTATCATCTTGGTGCCTGCTGAATCGAAGAAGGCGATGAACCGGATGTTTGTAGGCCAACCTTTCGTTGAACTTTTCGCCAGCGTGTACGTGTACTTCGTGGTTGCGGTACCACCTGCAGATTTTATAACCGTCCAGTTCTTCATGAAATCGTAAGATACCGCCACGTACCAGTAACAAGAGTAATCGGTAACACCGACCCCTCCCTCACCCTTGTGGGCGGTAGCGGTCACGGTGGCTGGACTTGCGCTATCATCACGAATCGAAGCGCTAGAACAATCGGTGGATAACCAGTAAGCCGTTCCGGGTAAACCGTCAGCACCGTCGTTTCCGGGGGCGCCGTAAGACCCGTACGTCCATCCTGAAACGGAGCCGAACTTGTCAACGGTTCTACTACGCATCCATGCGTAAGGTTTCGCAACAGTCGTGCTTTGAGGACCGTCTGTCCACGAGCTTTCAGCTATATCAGAGTGAGAAGTTCTTGAAGCACCTATGGAGAACTGGAACTCGGTGTAACCACCGGATTCACCGTCCGCCCCCGGTTGTCCCTGTTCACCCACGACACGGATGGCATCGGACCACGCCCCGCTCCCGACACGTTGTCTCATGTAGATGTCACCCTCCACGAACGGGTAGTGCCAGTTGGAAGTACCGTTAACGGAGAATTGAACGGATATGGAATCACCCTCGGGTCCCCGCTCCCCTTGAGGGACACGGATAACCTTGAACATCTTCTGGATGGAGGGGAAGGCGCCGCTAGCGCTAGACACGTTGAAGATAACCGAACCGGTCATGTTAGACCCGGTGAAACCGGTTACCTGAACTTGAACGTACTCGGAATTGTTGGTTCTCGTGAACGTGATACCCGAGTCGGCGGACACGGTTACCGTGGCTTGGCTCGTCACGTTCTCGGTCCCGTAGAACACCCGCAGTCTAGTCAGCATGTTGTTACCGTAGTAACCACCGCTACCGTCAGAGTAGGTGTTCGTTGAACCCACCTCGTTGTCAAGGTCTATAACGTAGTTGGACTCTCCCGGTATCCCGGAAACGTCCTGTATCAACACGACCTCGCTGTCGCAGATATTAACGAAACCCTGGTCGAAGTAAAGCTCCGCCCTGAGGTTCGTCCACGACGGGTCGATGTCAACGTCTATGTAAGGTACCTGTGAAGTCCACGACTTTATCGTGGTCCAGGTCTTTTGATTGTCTTTAGAGTAAGCGGTTCGCCAGTAACCGAGCGACCACCCCGTCACCCCGTCGGCTACCGATCCACGTTTTGCCGTGAAACGCACTTTAGGGGGATTAGGAGACCCGTTCAGCATGTTGATGAACCTCGTGTCCGGGACGATCCAGTAAGAGGCTCCTGACGGCCCTGTAAGCACGACAGGGGTACTCCACCCGTCAGCCGGAACTTCCGTGGCGGGAGGTTCAACCGTTCCCTTTCTCATCCACAGGAACTCGTTACCGCTAGTCTTGGGAGGGGCGTCTTGCCATCCCGAGGTGGGGGGTGTCTCCATCGAGGTATTCTTGGCGAACTGGTAGTCAACGTATGTACCGTCCTGCCCGGCCTCCCCCACGATCCTCATGGGGTCTGACCACGTCACGCCGTCGTCCATCTTCTGTCTCATGAACACGTCGTCAACCTGGAACGGGTAGTGCCAGTTTGAGTTACCATCTTTAGAGTATTGCACTTGCAAGCCGATACCGTCCTTTCCCTTGTACTCTGACCACTCGTACTCACGGTTGTAGTAAGCCACGTCGATGGTCTGTTCCTCTCCCGGCGGGAAGGTGTCTTCCTCCTGGTTCACTTGATTGTAAGAGAACCCTATGAATCGAAGCCCTTCCGCCGAGCCGTCGTTGGTCACCTGTGACAGTGACGTGATCGGGTGGGTGGTGGAGAACTTGATCCAGATGAAACGGTCACTTCCCGGGGGTCCAGGTACTCCCTCCCCCGTGAGCAGGGAGAACTGGTAATCCGACGGGTTAAGCGGCATCGGGGGGTTCGGCGTCTCCTTGTCGTGCGCCAGCCCTATGTATTTCTTGCCTTCCGGGGTGAGCGATATGCCCGTTCCCGCCTCGTCGTCAGCGTAAACGATCCACACGTAACCGCCGGGTCCACGTTGACCCTGTTCCCCTTGCTTGTTCTTCGAGATGTTGAACCTCTTCTGCAAGGTGGGGGCGTTTATAGTGTCCGGGTCCATAGTGTTCTTCGGCATGCAGGTGAACAGGATGAATCCGTCATCCTCTTCCATGCCCTTCACCTGGACGGTCTTCCCGTTGTTGGTTGCCAGGTAATCTATCGTGTCCGGGTTGGCCTCGGTGGAGAAGTTGTACTTGGAACTGATGTCCTTCCCTCCCTTCGTCACCATAGCGGTCGTCTTGGCGTTATCGCCCCAGTAACCACCGCTACCATCCGGCTGGGTGGAAACTATGCAGACGTCGTTATCGAGGTCCAGCGAGTAAGCCGCCTCTCCCGGTTCACCTTTTATCTCCTCGGAGCTTAAAGCCCCGTCGAAAGTCTTGCTGCAATTGAAAACCAGGTCCATAGTCACGCCGGCACCCTCGAAGTTAACGGTGAGGGTAACGGACGCCATGTCCTGGAACATGTCAAGGATGTACATCTCGCCTCCCGCCTGCGTGAGGGCGGCGGTACAACCTGACACCTTCTTTATGGATAGCTTGTACTGTCCCTTCCCCGGGTTAGGGTTGGGGGACAGTAAAGTCGTACCGGCGTAAGCCACGACACCCGTCTTGGCACGCCCGTTCTCGCCGAGCTGGCCGTCCTTGATCTGCCCGTTGTAATCGGACGCTATACCCACGTACGGGTTATCCAGCACGGCGATGTAACCGCCGGCCCCGTTGATACCGTCAGACACCTTGATAAGAGACGCCACGTCGGAGTACTTCTCCCCGTCCATCTCCACCTCGTACATGACGGATAGCGTACTCTTGTTATCCCACCACTCCTTGTCGGGGGTGATGACGAGTATCTTCTGGCTCTCGCCCTCTATCTCCTTGAAACCGTCGCTTGAAAGGTAGTACCACCTGCGGTAACCACCGAGATCGGAGTTGAAGTTGTTCTCCGACACCCGTATCGTGATCTCGTCAGGGGTCGTGTTACCGTCCTTGTCGGTCATGAAGGCGGGGGAGGGGTCTGGCATGATGTCAACGCTCTTGGACACCGCCTTGTTTATATCGTTAACCAGCTTGTCGTACTCGGCGAAGTTGTCAAGACCGGTACATCCTGGACCTATCATGATGTTCTCGAAACGACCGTTCTGCACGAATATACCGGCGGCGGCGGCGTCTAGCGGGTCTCTCCCGAACACCCCCACCCGTTTACCCGTGAGGTCGTAGGAGTTGATACCCATGTATATGGATATGGCGGGAGCCTGGTCAGAGGCGGCATCCAGCATGATGGCGGATTGTCTCGGCTTGTTCTTGTCGTCTCGATGCCCGAACAGCACGATCTCGTCACCGGCCTCCGGGATGTCACCGTTACCGTCCTGATCGGTCTTGGAGAGGATACAGTAATCCGCCCCCACCGCTATGACGAGACGCCAGTAGTACTTCTGGTACTCCGGCGTGAACTTCTGGCATCTAGCCTGGTCGTAAACTATGAACGTGTTCAGTTCACCATCCTCGGCGTAACACTTGTAACCTTGATCCAGCTCTTCAACCTTCCCGATCTTCATGTTGGTGGGGGTGATGATCACCTGCCCGGCCTGCGCCGTCAGTTGCTGTATCACGAGGTTAACGAACGTGGCCTTCTTCCGTATGTAAGCGTAGTCAACTTCAAGGTGAGAGTTCCCGGTCTCGTCGTTCCATAACGACCCGCCGGCGATCCCTTGCTGCCAACCGGGCGTGTCGTAATGCGTGGCGATAAGTCTAGTGAAAGCGCCGGCGTAGAGGTCAATCCATATCTCCGCCTCCGGGTTCTTGAGGTCCTCCGCGCGCACGTAAGTCTTTAAACCGTCACGGAATATCCTGAATATAAGGTCATTAATCGTGATAGATTCACCAACCTTGAGCCACTTCGAAACCGTCAACGTGTTGAATATGGGATCGGTGGACGGGTTACCGCTACCTTCCCCCACCCCCAGCAACTTGCCCAGGGTCTCTAGCGTTATGGTTTCGGGGTCACCACCGAGGTTGTCAGCCCTCTGCGTCATCAGGAAGTCAGCCAGTGACGGGGAGGGGTTCTCTTTCATCCCCGTGGGGAACTTTATGGAGTTCGGTACCTCTCTAGCGTTTGCCCCGAACAGTATCTCTTTCTTCTCTTCGCTCATGTTAAACTACTTTTTAGGCTTTCCGCCACATCCTTTACGTTTTTTGCTTTTCATGGTGATTGCATTTATACAGAGACAAATATATGAAAAATATTTTGATTCCACGAATAAAATACTCACCTTTGTATCATCACGTGGACTGGCTCCAAGAACAAATATTTAACACCAAGAACATCAGTTCTAATCCGCACGACAAACGTATCCTTCTACTAAATTCCTCGTCCACGTGATTTTTTTTGCCTTTACTCTTTGTTTTCTCGAAACTTCACCGTATATTTGCATTGCTATGTAATAGTAGTCTGACTTGGAGGCTAGAGACTATGACAAGCAACCTAAAATTCGCGTTCTACATACTTTATAGATATTTAAGAGTTTATCCTTGATCCTCTAGCCTCCAACAACACTAAGACTGGTCAAGGATTTCTCTTTTTATAGAGATTCCCACGACAAGAGGTATATAGCGGCAGTTGAAGACAGAGCGACCTGTCGCCCCGGTTGACACCCGAAAACGCTCACCAAGACTAGAGTGTCTGGAATATAAACTGTTCATGAATAAGGTTCAAAGAAATCTCGCTACGTCTGTACGACTTGACGACGAGTAACCCATGCCGAAAGGTACAAGGTGGAGGTCATGGACCACCAACGGGCCGAATCGCTCCTAACAAAGAATCTATAACATAGGTTATAGAGGGGAGATAGGAAGCTTTCATGGAGAGGGAGTGGGAGTCACTCGACCAGAAGGTCCCGCCCACCCTTGCGTATTCTTCTTGTTATTTAATGCTCGCCGTGGAGGTCTCCTCCCATCTACTAGACTATATGTGTTCATGTATAACACTTGTTTACTAATATAGCTAGTATATTAGTAACATTTATATTACTAATAACCTACTAATATACAATAAATATATTATAGGTGATGTCATGTAAAGGAAGCGGTGAGTGTTAGCTAGCATGGGGAAGAAAAAGTCGGAGGTATGTTTATACCAAAAATAATAATATATTATAAACTAACATAGTTGGTTTTTAGTTTAAATATTCTTATATTTGTATCATGTTAAACGCTTATAAATATCGACTACATCCCACGAGGGAACAATCAGAGTTCTTCAACAAGAGCTTCGGTTGTGTTCGTTTTATATATAACTGGGGATTGCAGAAGAGAATAGAGGCGTACGCAAAAGATAAGGGAAGAATATCGTACATACAATTATGTTACATGTTAACCGACCTGAAAAAAGATGAACGATACTCGTGGTTAAGAGAGGTGAGTACCGAGTGCCTACAACAAGCGTTGAGGAATCTCGATGCCGCCTTCACCAGATTTTTCAGGGAGAAGAAAGGGTTTCCTAGGTTCAAGTCGAAGAGTAGATCGAGACAGTCATACAAGGCTATACTATCTGTTCACGTGGATCAAGAAAGGAGAAGGATCAAGCTACCTAAAATTGGATGGGTAAAGTACGGTAACAACAGGAAGTTTGAAGGAGACGTTAGATCGGTAACGGTTAACATGACCCCTTCGGGTAAATACTATGTTAGTGTGCTTGTTGATGACGGAAAGGAAATACCTGAAAAATTACCGGTAACTTTCGATACCACGATAGGTATTGACATGGGTATAAAAGATTTCGCCGTGTGTTCTAACGGTGACACGTACGAGAACCCGAGACATTTAATCAAGGCTGAACAGAGATTGAGAACCCTGCAAAGACGATTTTCAAGAAAGAAGAAGGGAAGTAACCGTCGGAACAGGGCTAGAATGATACTTGCTAGACAGCATGAAAAGGTAGCCAACCGCAGGCAGGATTATCTTCACAAGATAAGCACTAAAATTGTACGCGAGAACCAAGCGATCGTCGTGGAAGATTTAAACACGAAGGGGATGATGAGAAACCATCGTCTCGCCAAGGCGATAGGAGCTTGCGGTTGGTCTACGTTTTTCAAGATGCTTGAATACAAGTGCGAGAGACAGGGTAAAACGTTTATACGGATAGGAAGATTCGATCCTTCATCCAAGATGTGTTCTTGCGGACACGTTTACAAAGGACTGAAACTTTCTGAAAGGGAATGGGTATGTCCTAAATGTGGATCGGTTAACGACCGTGACTTGCTCGCAGCTTGTAACATCAAGCGTTTTGGATTACAAGAACAAAATTTATTGTTTAATAAAAAACCTGTGGCACACGGGGGTTTGGACGTGGAGGTTCCAACTATGGATGACCGTCAAGAGATTGACCTAAAAAGTAGCGTTCCAGTGAAACGTCAATACGTACAAGTATAATATGTACATAAGTGCCTAGTTGTAGTATATTAGTAGTTTATATTTAGTAGTATATAGATACAGTATATAGTATACCTTATCAAGGAAGTGGTAGACATTAGCTAGTATTTGGAAGAAAATGGCTGGATCATGCATCTAGTGAGATGAACAAGGAAACGATAGAGAAGAGGTTCAAGATGGAGAAGGTCAAGCAAGATAGCAAGGCCGCAAGGCTGAAAAGGATGGTGAGGTTCCGAAGAGAGATACTCCCCTCCCTCGACGCTTACGACGTGAGAGCCTTCAATCGTTCAACCATGTTCAAGTTCTTTGACGAGAGGTGGGGGGAGATAGACGTTTACCCGATGGCGGACAAGCTACTCGTTATAGAGGACCACGAGTGGGTGAGGGGGGCCAGGAAATGGATAATTAAAAATATATTTTTAGAATAATAGTATGGCAACGGGAGAAGAAGTGATAAATTACCTGTACGGGGCTTACATAAGGCACCTCGAGAGGGAGAGGTTGAAAACGAAAATCCAAAGGGATAGCGAGAGACTATGTAACATGATAACTTGCCGTCCAATACCCTCCGACCCCATCGAGGCTTTCTTCGAGGACAGGGATAGATATTACAGTCGTAAACAACACCCGAGCATGGACCGGGAAGAACTAGACGTGGACGATTAGCATGAAAAAGAAGAAAATCAATTACTTCATCGTTGAAGTGGACCTGTACAAGGTTGATGTACTGGTGGTGGGGGGGGGATATTGAAGGGGCGATAGAATGGCTATCAAACAAGAACGTTACAGATAGCGATATAGAGTCCATAAAGAGTAATTCAAACGATCAAGGAAACGTGTTGTTGTTAAGTAATAACGCTATTTACCTTCACGTCATGGATCGAGAGAAGACTAACTTCTGGACGAGCGTTCTCGTTCACGAGGTGTTCCACGCCGCCAGTTTCCTACTCAAGAGCAAGGGGATAGAGCTGGACGAGAGTTCAGAGGAGGCTTACGCCTATCTTATCGAGTTTATTTATTACAAAATAATGGAGCAGTTAGATGAATTGAAAATAAAATGAATTTGCGTCGTCTTTGCTGTGAACTACCCTAAAACTAAATATTTGGGGTTTCTTGGGCTGAGTGAGTAACCCCACTCATATCTCCACAAGCGTTAATTTCGGTCGTTCCAACCGTATTTATATTTCGTAAAGCAAATAGTTTGATATTATTTGCAGCGAGTAAATCTCTATCATGTATTGATCCACATTCTGGACATACCCATTCACGTATGTTAAGAGTAAGACTTCTATTGATATAACCACAAGTACATAATCGACTACTTGGTTCAAATCTACCAATACGAAGAATATTTATTCCTCTTTCTTTTGCCTTGTATTCTAAAATTGTATTAAATGCACCTATGGAAATATCTAAAAGTGATTGAGCAAGATGATGATTCTTGACCATTCCTTTTACATTCAAATCCTCAAGACAAATAGTATCATAGTTATTAACAAGATAGTAAGTAACCTTATGCAAGAAATTATTTCTTCTATTAACTACTTTCTCGTGTGCTAAAGCCAATTTTATTCTCGATTTTTCTCTATTTTTAGAACCTTTGGCTTTCCTAGATAGAGAGCGTTGAAGTTTCTTAATTTTATCAAGTGATTTATTTAAGTATTTAGGATTTGGAATTTCAGTTCCATCGGAAATTACAGCAAATGTTTTAATTCCTAGGTCTATACCAACTGTTTTGTTTTCACAAATTGGTCTCATAGGTGTATTATGCTCGTTCATTTCCACAAGAATTGAAATGAAATATTTACCTGTAGCGGTTCTTGAAATAGTTGATGATTTAACTATACCTTCAAATGTGCGATGAATTTTAGCCTTAATCCCACTCTTGAATTTAGGAATAAATACATAATTATTTTCAAAATTAACCTTTGTATTTTTAGGTACAGAAAAACTTTGTTTGTTATCTTTTTTAGACTTGAATTTTGGGAATCTTCTATGCTCTCTAAAAAATTTCGTATATGCAGAATCAAGGTTAGCTAGAGATGCTTGAAGAGAAGATGAATTGACTTCTTTCAGCCAACAATACTCTTCCGATCTCTTCATTTTAGGTAAATCTGACTGAATATCAAAACGAGAAAGATTAATTCTATCTATTTGATAAGCCTTCACTTTCTTGGCAAGAGCATAATTATATATAAAACGACAAGAACCAATGTGCTTTTCTATAAGCACCTTTTGCTCGTTATTTGGATATAATCTATATTTGTATGCTCTATATTTCATACCATAAATATACAACTAATTTAGCAAAACACGAAGTAAATTCTAAAAAATATTTTTTTTTGTATATACCTAAAATATTATTAGATTTGTAACGAAGTAACAGAATTCATACACCATGAGATTTTTTGTTTATTTCTTAAATAGTAAGTGAGTTGTTCCCCCTCGTGCCACCGGTATTGGAGGGGGAAATTTCAAGGTTTTCATGCAGTTAATAATAGTTTTCAAGGGAGTGGGTATTTGTTATTTTGGCCCACCCCCTACTCCTTTCAAGAATTCATCATGGAAAATTACGACATCTACACCAGCACCACCAACAGGGAATACAAGGAACAGGCGGAGAGAGCCATGAAGATGTATTACGACACTTTCGAGGAAATAGAAACCGTGAGGGTATCCCCACGGCTTCAATATGTAAAGAAACGGCTTAAACGGGAAAAATCATCAAACGGTAGCCGTGGTAACGGTGATGGTAAGCGTTGAGTTATCAGACAACGTGCATTTCCCACCGGTGATCTTGCCGGAAGAATCGGCGGTGAGGCTGATTGCCTTAACGGATTTACCGTCAGCTCCTTTCGCCCCGGCAGCGCCAGTAGCACCTTTCGCACCGGCTGGACCTTGAGGACCGGCAGGACCCGTGTCCCCCTTCTCCCCCTTCGCCCCGGTGGCTCCAGTGGCTCCCTTGTCACCCTTCTGCCCCTTCAACTCTCCAGACTCCAATTTTTGCTGGAAACTTTTACCGTCATCGAAAATAACGGAGGAGGCGGGGACGGAGTAAACGAACGTCTCGGCGCTCGTCACGTAACAAGCGTTGATCACCTCGCTGTTAGAAACGATGTCCACTGTAATCTCGCCATCCCCCGGTATTTCCATGTCTATTAACACGTCAGTTTTCTCCGGCTTGATCACCTTGTAAAGAACTGGGTCAAATCCCTTCGGGTACAAGTAGATCATCACGTCAGAGTTATCCACCCTGTCAAGGAAAACGTTAATCTTCCCGCTAGTTGAAAATGAAACCTTGAACTTCTTGTCCCCGGTCTCGTTGAATTCTAAGTTTTTTAATGCCATAATACATGTATTTAATTGTACATCAAATATATAAAATTATAACTAAAATAGAAAACCCCACCCCGTTGATGGGGAGGGGAAATCTACATGTCTAAAAAGAAATAAATCAAAAAGTACGAAAACAAACAATGAAGTTATTGATTATCAATTAGTTAGCTAAAAAGGTAAATCTGATTCATCTTCTTGTTGGGGGAAATTATCTATACCTCCTTGTTGCTGTTGAACCGGCTGGGGCTGGGGTTGGGGGGTTGACGGTTGCTGGCTGAACTCCTGTCTAGCTTGAGCGAACTGCCCTTGATCTTGAAGGAGGGCGGGGTTCTTGCCAACGATCTTCACGTTCCAACCGGTGCATGACGTGAAGTAACGAACGACACCGTCCTTCTCCCACCGTCTCGATTCAACGTCGAATCCCACCTCCACGGTGTCACCTATATTTAATTGCACGAGGGAGTCGATACGGTCGTTCAGGAACTGGATCACGACGTCATGATCCCACCGCCCGTCGTTCCACGTGAATAATACCTCTTGTTTTCTCAATTTCTCGCTCACTTGCTGTGGCTGGAAGATGTCTTTAACTTTAAATTCTTTATTCATATCTAATAGATTTTTTGTTTAGACAAAAATAGGGAAAAACTTTGACGTTTACAAGTATTTTATATATATTTGTTCCGTTAAATATTAAATTTTATCGACATGGGAATTGAAATAGAAGAAATGGCGCTCCTGATGTCCATGCAGGATGTAAGGGAGGCAACTGACGCGGAGAGAATCGACGACATCAACATAAGGAGGTTGTCGAGCTTGATGAAAAAGAGTGATGACGTGTTCCTCGGTGGCATGCTGAAGGACGAGAAGGTGAGCGGTAGCGTCGTCCTAGTGTTGTGGGTGGTGAAGAAGGAGATAGAGGAATACATGATAGACAACAACGTGGAGATGAAGGGTGACGATGAAGTGAAGCAATATTTCGCCAGACAGTTCACCGACGGTCACCGGTTGAGGCTAGTTCTAAGGAACCTAGCGTCCAGAAACACCCTCCCCCTAGCTCACTTGTACCTCAGGCAGATACTGTCAAAGTACGATGACTGGAACCTTGACGCGATATTCAAGAGGTATCACGATCTAGTGGAATCTAAAACCGATAGTCAATTACTTAACTATTTAAAATAGAATTATATATGGTGAAAAGACTAGGAAGACCGACAGTGTGGCAACATTACAGTGAATTTGACTGGATGGCCCCACGTCACCATTACAGGATGCAGGATAACGGCAAGATGTACAAGTACGTGTGGAAGAGAAAGCTTGGTCCGGTGTTGCAAGGAACGATGATAGGATGCACGTTCGGCAAGCACAAGTACTTGATAGACGAGTGCATGAGAAGACAGTACAAGATGGATGACAAGAAGCTTGCCATCGTGTATTACCTAGCCAGCCTTGACAGGGTGGTGTCGATAGACGACTTCAGGGAAATACCGTTCATGTACGGCAGGGACGGGTCAAAAAAGATGGTGAAAAAGTTCAAGGAGGAAGGGCTGATGACCGATTTCGACGGCGGGGGTGGCACGAAGCACAAGAAAAAGACGTACGAGCTAACGGTGAAGTGCAGGGGAATATACAGCAGGTACCTGAGGTACTGCATGTTGCTAGAGAAGATGCCCACGTATTCAGGGGACATGGGGGAGGACTGGATGAAAGTGATACCCAAGAGCGAGAGGCGAGGCATGAGGTTTTACGTGAACTGGGCGGGGGCCGTGAAGAGGTTTAACAAGGAGGTGATAGATAACGTGGCCAAGTTAAAGGCGGAAATCGAACTCGATAAAAAAGAGAAGGAGGGGGAGATATGATTTACTTGATGCTATCCATATCGGTTTGCACGTTAGTTATGGTCGTGTTCATCTCGATTGACGTGTTAAGGAGCAGGTCGGTCGTTGACAGGACGAGAGAGGACATCGAGATGATAAAGAAGAGCGTTCGAGAGATGAAATCACCCGTGGCGTACACGACTGATAATTACGTCATCATCCCTAAAAGTCACATTGACGAGTATAACAGGTCCGTCGTGGAAATATCCATACAAGGAAAAGGGATACAGTTCTCCGGTAACGGGAAGGATTTCGAGGACGTACCCTCCATCACGCACGTTAAGGTGGGGGATGATATTATAAGCAGGAAAGAGGAAAAGTATTACTAACTATTTAATATTCAAGGCAATGATAAAAGCTACTATTGAAATTGACAACGGCACTCACGTGGTGCTATTACAGGATGAAGATGGTAACAAGATGGTAACGTCCGTCCTCCCCCTCCTCGACATGATAAAGTCAGGGAAGGATATACTGGTGGAAGGAGATAACGTGGTGGCGGGGAAGGTTAAAGATTACATCATCAACCTTAAAGAGAACATCGATATACTGGAAGACATCAAGGAGATGGTGGGGAGGGAGCCGGAAACTATTTTACCGGTTAACTTCATGAATAAAACCATGCTGGGAGGATACGTTCTCGAGGCAGATGGAAAATTCTTGTCACCCACCCCAACGATCGACAAGTACTTCGATGAGAGCGGTTACCCGTCATATTTTTACAACAAGATAGATTTCGAACCGTCTCGTGACATCGTGGAAAAGATGAACGAGGCGACGGAACCCATGTTAAAGCTGAAAAGTAATAACGGGATGATCAATCATTTCTTGAAGTGCGACTTCATGACGGTTAACGAGAATATCAACACGTACTACTTCTTCTATAAAGTCTATAAAGATAAAGTGATGGCAACTTGTAACATGAAATCTTACGATGACATGGTATTATCGATCAAGCCGAGGGAGTGGGTTACCGGAATCAACTACGTGATAGATGGAGAGTTTTCAATTGTTGTATCCAAGCGTAACGGGCGTTTCCTGTTCTCTTGCTTCAAGAACGGTAATAGAGTTTACCTGCACCATGATGGTAGCGTCATTAAAGGCGATCTTGAAGACGAGAAATGGATAAGAATTAACTTGCCGTTGTACAAGTTCGACAACGACGAGGTGGATTACGCCTTCTTCATGGTGAACATACCGGGAGAGATGATAGAAGGGACCATGATGGCTGACATCATACCAACCGTGTTCGACAAGTTAAGCAAGGTGAATCCTGACTACCTGGTAGAGTACTACAAGAAAACGATAAATCACCCCCTCTCCACCAACGAGTGCATTCTTGAATTATACATCGAAAAATAACAGTCATGAAAGCGAAAGTATACGATAGCGGAAGTATCAAGACGGTACTGGTACAAGACGATAACGGTGACAAGTTCATCACCGGGCTGGAAGAGCTACTTGACATGATGGACGGGGAGGATAACTGGGAGATAGAAACCACGAATAGCAAGCCGTTAACGGAGAAACTCTACAAGTATAACAAGCTCATGAGAGAGGTGGGGGAGATAAGAAGGGAGATAGAGAGCTATAACACGAGCAAGGTGTTCCCGGTGAACGAGTTATTCAAGGATTTCGAGATGGAGCATAACAAGAAAGTTGTTGATAACTACTTGAAAAGTAACGATTTACAACTTGGTAAAATAGAACCTTACACCCCACTACCCATTCCAGATGTTAGGAAGTTCCCGGCATCCATGTCCGGGATCAAGCCAGCGAGTGAAGATAAAGACTATACAGGGATGAAGGTGGAGATGGACGGTATAACCGGTACCGTGGAATACACGGACGTTCACGACGGGCTGGCGTTAAGGTTCAGGGGAGAACACGGTTTCATGGACCTCACCCCGGGTGGTATTAAAATGCCAAGGTACGAGATTGATGATATAATGATGTGGATTTACATGAGACAACTGCAAGAGGGAACGTGGGACGTGTTCGACGAGAAGATAGGGTTAGGCGCTCAAGCTGACACCCCGTCGGAAGCGATAAAACTGTACCTTGAAAAGTTGAGAGATAACGATTTCGTGGGGAGGGGATACCTGAGTCAGGTGGGAATAACCGAGGACACGAGAATGATAGGTGATTTCAATAAATGTAAAAATATCATCAATATAGAGGTTGTTTTGAAATATAATGAACTGTTGAAGAAGGATGAGAGAGAAGACATGGCGATGAAGGGAGGAGAGCAAGAACCCACCCTCGACGTTCTGTTCGTGTTCTTCAACATCAAGGATATTAGCGGTGAACCCGTGCCTCACTTCATGGTACCATCGTTAACTACTAATAACGCCTACATCATGGAAGAAGGATGTGACGATCCAGCCTCGCTAGTCAAGAAAGCTCTGGGAGACTACAAGCTATCTGCCGGTGACATGGAATACCTCGGGTGGGAGGGAGACACTCCCCCGAGAATAACTAAAGAGGACGTTAAAGACATGGTACATGTTGATGACTGTTTACTAGTAACACGAAAAGTACCTAGAAAATTAATAGCCCGAGAATAGCATTTTATCAATCTATATTTAAACACCACCCCCTCCAACCCAACCATAGTTAACAAGATAAAGCAACCAATTCGACAAGGGAAGGAGGGGGTTTCCATTTCCCACCACCCCACACCACCACCAAACCTGTTAACATTATTTATAGTCAAAAATTTGTTTTTCTCGCACGTATTAATATATTATATATTATACTATATATATTAAAACCCCCATAC
>ERZ773136.160-NODE-160-length-79313-cov-10.472015_pt1 | contig 79313 bp, 104 predicted proteins | sample MGYA00580855_ERZ773136 | MGnify/ENA primary metagenome ERZ773136 (study PRJEB29015, sample SAMEA2737860) | human gut metagenome | biome: human gut; feature: human-associated habitat; material: faeces | place: China | collected 2012 ... | reverse complement strand
TATATATATATATATATACTAAAAATATTATATTTATATTATTTTCATTATTAAGTTCTGTATTAAGTTCTGTCGATTTGAGGATGAACTGCAAATTCTGTAGTATTATATCATAATTCTTGTTAAATTGCAAGATTATAATTGATTACAATTTGATTACAGTTTTAATAAAGACTTGACTTTTCTTGTTAAATTATGCTACAATACTAGCAAATGGAAAGGAGGTCTGTGAATGAGTAAGTGTCATAGATGTGATGCTACTTGTAAGTATTTTCCAGCAGAAGCTAGTAAGATTTTAGATGAATATTTTGATGCTTATGGTGTCAAACATAGAGAGTCTATTTTCTCGTGCTGGTATGACGCTCACAGGATTGTGAGATACGAGGATTGTCCGAATTATAAACCTAAAGAAAAGTGAGGTATAGAGTTTGGCAAAAATCGACCTATTTTACACTTTAAAACTCAACACGTCTGATATTTACGAACAAATTGCAAAAAATGGTTGCGTTGAAACAGATTTTAAAACAGCAAAGAATGCTGGTTGGGTGGTTGCTCTTGGTGATAATCAACTACTAAGATTCATTCGTCAGATTAAGGATAAACCTTTTGATAAAGAAAAGGTTCAAACTCTTTATGATAGGCGTAATATTTTAAAACAAGACAAGAGTTCTAAGAAGAATGCAAGAGAAATTACAAAGATTCAGAATGAAATCAACGAACTACTATTTGTTCCAGACCTTGTGACAGTTAGAACCGATACTACACAGAAGGATTATAAGCAGCTATGCAAGACTGGATTCTCTGTTAAATTTAAAGTGAATGAGACAGAGTATGTAACAAAGTATAAGCGTTTATGTGCTGGTGCTGGTCAGTTAAGAAAGAACTCTGCTAACTTTGTAAATGCAGAAATTTATGACCAGTTACTCAATATTATGCTTTGTGGCCTTGATGCAAAAAGTATAGGGAAGATTAATCTTGCTAAATTCGGAGCTTATCTCGCGCTATCCACTTCTGCCACTAGAGTTGTTAAAACACCAAGAATCTGTGTTATTGACGATTATGAATATCCTTTGAAAGACCAAATTGTTGATTGGATTTTCAAAAATGAAAAAGGCGAAGACGATATCAGAACCGAAAAAATTGATTTTACAATGAATGCTTTCGATGGCGCTGGTATGGTTTGCCCTGAAATGGCTGAGAGATGGCAACAGGATTTAGAACTTGACTATTTACCATCTAGTTTTATTGTGAGAGCTGCGTGGTTTAAAGGTCTCTGCTCAATTTTCGATTTTAGACGTTTTGCTCATGAAATAGCACATAAAGATACGATTACGGATATTTATGGGGTAACATATAATATTGATGAAATTGACGTTATAGCTGGCTCGTCAATGTTCAAACTTCATAAATGTTATCCTAATTTTCAAGTCTATCAGAGTTACTTTAAGCGTTACGGTCATGTGTTTGGGGTAGCAAGAGTATCTAAGAAAGTATCAAATCAACTTAGCACCCTTAATTACCAATATATTCAGAGCAATGATTTTACAGAAGAGTCAATTAAGAACCTAGCAAATCCTACCATTGATTGGCTTCAAAAAGTAATGTCATGCGACCCACTTTATGCTTCTCTTATGATGATTGGATGTCATGACAGAGATACACTAGAGCAGACAGAGAACAGCCTTGAGTCTCCAATCGCTAAATGTCTATTATATAATACGGATATATTAAATGATAGCTATGCTAAAAGTAAAGTAATGCGTCTAGTTCGTAAGAAGATAGACCAAGCAAAAATTGGTAAAATTTATGTTGAGGGTTCTTATGATTTTTTGATTCCAGATTTGTATGCTATGTGTGAACACGCATTTGGCATGGAAGTACATGGACTACTGCCTCCAAAATGTATGTATTCAAAACGCTGGGTAGATAAAGGAGCGAAGGTTGTGAGCACTCAACGTAGTCCTCTGGTCGCCCCTGCTGAGAACCAGTTGCTTAATGTTTATTCTGATGATAAATGTAAAGACTGGTTTAAATATATTGATTGGGGGAATATTTATAGTATTTGGGATTTGACAATTATTAGTCAATCTGACGCGGATAAAATTTGATTGTCCGAGAATGTAGTAATACATTTGTGGAATGTGGTGAACCTAGAAATCTAGGGTGTCTAATTTAATTAGGCTAACGGTAAAAATCTAAGTAGTAATTAAGTTTTATATTATTAAAAGGATTGGAGGTGAGAGCGTGAGTGAATATTATGTTTATGGATGGCAAGATATAGACAGTGGAGAAATGATATACATTGGTCAAGGGAAGGGGAAGAGATATTCTGAATGTGATAGAACAAGAAGAAATAGTTTATTTAATAATTACTTGTTGAATCACGAAGTTTATCCATTCATCTTGATAAATAACTTAACAGAACAAGAGTCTTTAGAAAAAGAAGCACTCCTTGTCAAATTCTATAAAAATATTGAACAGTGTATATGCAATATTGCGGCAGACGGGTATAGAAGTATGCCGGGAAGTTCTAACCCAAATTATCAAAACGGAGACGTTCTGAGGAAAACCTATAAAGAGCATCCAGAACTCAAGGAGAAAACAAAACATTGTGGGCTTGATAATGGGATGGCTAGACCCGTCATGATAATTATTGGACAAAAAGAAATCAGATTTAAATATGTAACTGATGCAGCGCAATATTTGATAGACTCTGGAATCTCAAAGGGGAGTTTAGCAAATGCTAGAAGCGCAATTGCAACTAGAGCAAGGTCTGGCAAGCCGTATTGTGGGTGCTATTTCAAATATATCTGATTTTTATATAAATTACTATACGAAAATACCGTGCCAAGGCATTTATAGTGCAAGGTGTAACGACTAAGGTTCGTATTTATACGATAAGAGATTTAATGTGAAACTCATTATTTCGTAGTGCCACACATCCTTAAAGGATGAAGAGATAGTCTACTCCGAAGCTTGAGATAAAGCTTGTTAAAGTATAGCGAAAGCTACGGTATAAAGGTTTGACGGTGATATCAGCCTTACTTCTGATAATGAATATTTAGTAAACGCAATCAATCCAGATTTACCAATTATCACCTATGAAAAACAAAAAATTAAATCTCAAAAAATTAATTTTGACAACTTGGGTTCCTTTGACGTTAAGAGCTTCGATAGCCCAATAGGAGGCATCACGAATTTAGCGAGTAATCTTTACGCGATGAAAGATTTGTTCCCTAAAGATTCTAAAGAGTATACTGAAATTGAAAAACGCATTAGGATGCTTCGTTTTTATCAGGGTCAAGCTATTGACCACGCTAAAGGAGCAGTTTATACTCCACCAAATAAATATTGGTCACATCGCCAAAAATATATCCAAATTACTGATGATATGACCGATGAGCAGAAACAAGAGATTCAAAAACAAAACGAAGAAATCAAATTCAACAATAGCATTTGCTGTGATAAGAAAACCTACTTTTTTGGTTATGTTTATCCAAAAGAAATGGCAAGACTCAAACATTATAAGAAAAAACAAGGAGACCTTTGCCGTAAGAATTTTGGCTGTAAACTAAAAGACCTAAAGCAAAAACAAGATAAAACAGTAGAAGAAAGGCAATTCCTGCGTAATTATTACAAGTATATGCCTTTATTTAACTCTAACTGCACGATGAATAATCTGGCTAGATATGTAGAAGATTATGAATTTAAAGAGAATAAATCTAGTAAGTATTTTGACTATTCTTGCCTAATGTCTAACAAAGACAGAGAATTTAAAAAGAATATCTGCAAGCAGATTCAAGATGTCATTCATAAATTCCAGCGTAATTATCCTATTCTTCTAAAGAAGATTGGTCATGACCGTGACTGGGGTATTGAGGATGCCAATACTCTTGGTTCTGATAGAGAATCTTTCTTTGACGGTTTCTTTGATTATTACAAGAACGAACTTATGAATATTCTATCCAACGAAGAAGAACTTGTTGATTATATTATTTATGTTTATTATGAACAATGCAAGTCTGCTGATAAATCTCTTCTTTGGGAACTATACTCAGATGTTGTTCTAAATAATGTCAAAAATAATTCAGACCACTATTATAAGATTGTGGAGTCCGAAGATGGTCAAGAGTTCTTTGGCAAGAAGTTTATTTTACAGGAGGTAGCTAAATGATTTTTAATGAATACGAAAGAGCTGCCGAGATAGACGAGAAGCAAAAATTCTCAGCTGATATTATGACCGATGGCATTCTTCTTGCTAGGTTCTATAAAACAAATGGTCTTAGCAGAGAAGATACGCAAGAAAAGATTAAGACAATTCTATTTAAATTAGATGGATGTTTTACTGATAAGTTCAAGGAAAAATCTTTAAGGGATATTATGTCTGGGTTTGATTCTTTTGAACTTATGGATAATGAGCCAGTATATTTTTACAAAGAAGAAATGGATATTATTAAACAGCTAAAGAATAAGACCACAAGAAAAGTTTTGTTCGCCATGTTGTATATCCGTAAGGCTTCTGGCGAGAGTGAGTTTGAAGCAGAAGCAAAAGACATCAACAGACTTTGCGTAAAGAGAATTTATCCGAATAGTCTTTATCCAGCATATCACGAGTTGAAAGAACTTGGGTATGTCAAGTATACGAACTTCAAGGGAGAGAATAAGACCGAAATTGTTTATCCCGCTCTAAATATTCAGTACACTTCTGAGCCTGTTATTGTGATTCGTGATAAGCATAATATAATGAATTATTATTGGAACTATGTCGGAGAAGGTAAATTTGCTATTTGCAAAAACTGTGGTAAATTAGTTCCGGTTACTTCATTTAACGTTGACTATTGTGATAAATGCGCTATAGAAGTTGATAGAGAAAAGACCAGAAAGAGAGTAGAAAAATTTAGAAATTCTAATGTGTAACGGTAAGAATTTCTAAAAAATCTAGGAATGAAGCCACTTTTCGGACTTCTTGCACATTTTCTCTAAATGAATAGGGAAATGTAGAAAATCTCTATTTTACAGACCAGCATTTCGCTGGTCTGTTTTTTATTTATGAGCAAGCGAGGATAAACTCTCGCCCAAGTGAATTAAAGGGAAAATAATGATTAAGATTTCTCGCTCTGATATGGAAGCGCTACGCAAGGTTGGTCTAATCAAAGAGGATAGTGAGCGTAATTATACTGTTACTAACCGTAAGAAGCATAGTTCACAGAAAGACTATTATGTAGTGGAAGACCGTAAGATTCTTGCATTTCTAAATCGCAAAAAGGAATACTAATACGATTGGAGGAATTGTAGAATGAATTATAAAACTCCAATTCGTAATGATGGAGAAATGGTAGAGCAGCAGATTCTGCTGTCTGGCAATAACTCCATCAAGAAAAATCTAGCAATTTATCAGCGTAAGATTCTGATTAATCAAGAAATTACGAATGAATCCGTTACGGAAGCTATCTATTATCTATATACACTTATGGATTTGGATATAGAAGAGGGAGTAGAGAAGAATCCAAAACCTATTGATATTCTTCTAAATACTCCGGGTGGCTCTGTATGGGATGGTCTCATTTTAGTTTCTCTGATTGAGCAGATGAAAGACATGGGTTACACTATCAACACAACTGCTATCGGTACTGCTGCCAGTATGGGTTTTATTATTTTTATTACTGGTTCAAATCGTTACTCTTATCGTCATGCACAATTTATGCTGCACGATATTTCTACGATGATGGGTGGCAAGGTAAAAGACCTAGAAGAGTCTATGGAAGACCTAAGAAAGTGTCAAAAACAAGTGTTTGATATTATTAAGAAATATACCCATGTTCCTGATGAAAAGTTAAAAGAGTGGATAGACCATAAACGGGATATGTTCTTTTATCCTGATGAAGCTGTTGAATTAGGAATCGTAGATAAGGTGCTTTGAGCAAGCGAGGATAAACTCTCGCCCAAGGGATTGAAAGGGATAAGTATTTGAATAATAATACTAAGAATACTCAAGATATTGAAAAAACTGAAACCATTGCTGTGGAAGATATGTCTAAGGAACAACTAGTCCAACTATTCTATAAGCTGGCTGACGAGGGTCGTTTTGATGACGAAGATATTGATGATTGCGATGGCGATGATGACATTGGCGATATTGTAGACCCTGTTATTGGATTTAACCTAGAGAATGTTATTGACTCTGAATTTGATGCAGAAGAATTTAACAAAGGCATTAAGTCGATGAGCTTTGTGGCTGGTCAACTGATGGCGCTACAAAACGCTGGTATCAAACCTCAGAATGCTCTTGAGTATCTACACGCTACTCATTCTCAGGACAGCGATTGCGAATGTGCAAAGCACGTTGCAGAATTACAAGCTGCTGTTAATGAAAAGGCTGAGAAAAAGAATTTAATTGAAAGTAAGAAAAATATAGCTTAAATGCTATATTTAATTTATATTATATAAGTGGCTATAAACCACATGGATTAAAAGGAGTAAATATTATGACTAGTTCTAGTATCGTAAAGATGATTGCAGACAAGACTGACTATACACAGAAGGACATCAAGGCTTTTCTAGCCGCTGCCGAGCCTGTTCTGCTAGAAGCACTAAAGGATGGTGAGTCCTTTAAGATTATGGATGTCACCGTTTCTCTAGCTGATGTTGCGGAACGTGCCGCTCGTAATCTACAGACTGGCGAGATGATGACTGTTCCTGCTCACAAGAAGGTTTCCTTTAAGCCCTCCAAGGCTCTCAAGGAAGCCGTAAAGTGATTTAACCAAAGATTGATTTTGTTGGTGATTCTCTACCATTAAGTGAGAGGCTGTAACATCAGGTGAACCACTACCAATAAGTGTGGAATTAAAAAAGCGGTAACTCTGCCGTGCAAACTATTTCTTAAATTATTAGCGGTTGCAACGCTTAGAATATTGCACACTTGTATGTATTCTACCGGATACTGACCGGACATAGTTTGTTAAATTGAGTATCGCTGGCATACCGATTAAAGTATGCTTATATGTCGCAGAATAGCCCAATCAGGTACGGCGCTTGGCTCATACCCAAGAGATTCTTCGTTCAAATCGAAGTTCTGCACCCAACAACAGAGAAATAGGATTCTCTGTTAAATTTTAAAGAAAAAGAGGATTTTCTATTATGCGTTTTTATTCTGATGTATGCCATAAGCTATTTGAATCACAAGAAGAACTAGAAAAGGCTGAAAAGGCTCTAGTTCAAAAGAATGATGAGGAAACCAAGAAAAAAGCAGAGCGTAAGGCTGATGCTGATAAGGTTCAAGCAGCTTATGATAAGGTTATTGAAGATTGCAAGGAGTATAACAAGCTCGTAAATGAGTTTGTTAAGAAGTATGGTTCTTATCACAAGACAATTAATACTCCAATTAAGTTTAGTGATGTTTTTGATTCTTTCTGGGATATTATTTCTATGCTATAAAAATTAATTTGAGAAATTATTGGAAAGAGACAATGTTGCAAAAAGTTTTTGGAATTTCTTAGGTTCCAACAGATGATAATGTTTAGAATTTAAATAATAGGCTAAAGTAAAAATGGCGGTTTCCAGTAATGGTGTAATTAGTCTTACTCCCTTCGGCTCCCGCTTTTATATATTGTTAAAATATTAAACATAATTTACATCATAACAAGATATATTATCTTGGTGGTGTTTTTATGGAAATTGACGGTAAAAAGGTTGCTTCTACAGGTACTACTGCGCTCGGTATTGTGGGCTAACACCATATAACCCAAATAGCATTTTTCGTTTTGTCGAGCGGATGTAATTAGCTGAGTTTTTATTAAACTCGTAAGTAAAAAATACTAATTATGTTAACGGGGGAGTTTCTAAGACGCAATCCCGTGGGAAGGAATTTATACGGTGAAAGAATTTAGAAAAGTTCCTAGTTTAAAGTTTCTATATGAAATTAGTCAGGATGGCATTCTTCGTAATGTTAAGTCTAAAAAGGAGACTGTTTTTGAACCAGATAAGAATGGGTATTACAGATGTACTATTCATAATAAAAGTATTGCTGATTCACCAAAACATTTTCTCAGACATAGACTTGTTGCTGAATGTTGGTGTAATATTCCAGAAAGATTGGAAGATTGCCCAATCAATAAACTACAAGTAAATCATATTGACGGAGATAAATCTAATAATAATTGCAAAAATCTTGAATGGGTTCTTCCATTTGAAAATGTCCGTCATGCTGTAAAAAATAATCTTTGGTATGAAAGTGAAAAATTTACAGAACAGAAACATGAGAAGAAACCGATTATGTGCATAGAAACTGGCGTTGTTTTTGAATCTTCTTACAAAGCAGCAGAATGGATTTGTGAAACTACTGGAAAATCTGCAAAATATTTCAATATATCAAATCATATTCGTGAAGTTGCTAGAGGCAAGAAGTGGAAGAAAACAGCCTATGGATACCATTGGAAATTCGTATAAATTAAATCTGTACAGACTATCTCCTTAATAGGAGAGTAAGGGTTCTATTGACACGAATCTTGAAAAAGTGCTACCGCTTTTGCGGTAAGATATAGTCGATTAATTATAATGACAGTCTTAGGTGGCACTGCTCTTGCTGGCGTATTAGGCGGCAATGGTGGTAACGGTTCTCCTAATGGTGGTGGACTACTAGGTGGTCTATTTGGCGGTGGCAATAACAATACTTGTTATGTTACCGAAAAAGAGTTCTACCAGAATCAACTAGCTGATACCAATATTATGTATCAGAATCTAATGAACACAAATAGTGCTCTATGCGAACTAAGTCAGCGTGTTGCAAGCGATGAAGTTTCTATTGCTAAGAACTTTGAAATCGCTGCGCTAAATAGTGAATGGCAGCAGAAGATGAATGATAAGCAGTTTACTTGTGTCGATGAGAAGATGCAGTGGATGGATAAGTTTATGAAGGCTTATGTTGATTCTGCTACTTGCGACTTCATCAAGGCAAAGCATTATCTGTCTCCTTCTGACCTCGCTGACCCTTACACTAACACTTCTCAGGCAATTGTATCTGTTCCTACCTATCAGTTTACAACTACTGCTTGTGCAGGGAATTACTGCAATCCTTATTTTGTGAGCGGCACTGCTTATGCAAATGGCCCTGCTTACACTAATACTGGTTGTGGCTGCAACGGTGGACTTACTTTCTAATTGAGTTCTAACTAATCTCTATCGTGGAACAAGTATTCCACAGAATAACATTATACACATTTTTACTTATTTTTTTGCAAGCGGGTGAAGATTTATGAACTTCACAAATCCAAGTCCTCTTATCGGGAGTATGCGTTCTCCACAGAACGTTATGCCAGTAGATGTAGGAGGAACACAAAATCAATATCAGAATCAATATCAAAGAAATATGTCGCCAGAACAGTGGGAGTATGTGCAACAGGTTCGTAGAACTGGTTACGACCCAAATATGATGCCTCAAGTGCAACAACCACAACAACCGGAACAGTCTGACCCTTATAATGACTTTATTACAGAGTTTAATCAGTGTTCTAATGTAGTTCAGGCGAGTATACTAGAAAATCCTGAATTTAAACAGTGCATGGCTGAATGCGACAAAAAGATTCAGGCAACTATGGAAGCCCTAGTACGTCCTCAAGTTATGCAGACACAAGATGGTCGTGTAGCTTTTGAGAGATTGTTAGCGTCTTTCCGTGGTGTCAGAGACCAAGCAAAGCAGCAAGAAGCTCAGAATATGCAAAGAATACAAGCGCTAATGAATGATGATGTTGTTCGTAAGCGTATTGAAGAGTTAGAGAAGAATAAGTGAGGTGCTTGCTATGATTTCTGATAAAGAACTTTTTAAACAGATGGCTGACCGTGATGTTGTAAATTTATATCGTTATCTTATTTACCAGCTTGCTGGTGGTACAAGTATTGCCACTTATGCAAGTTTGTTTGAAGATAAGATTTTGGGATATGCTAATATTGGTGTGGATAAAGCTTGTGATTGGCTGTTTGGTAAAGATGTTGGTTGTGACATTGACGAGGCGGCTGATATCGCACAAGCTGTTGTTTCTGATAAGATTGAAGAATACCGCAAACGTGTTAAAGAACAACGTGCGGCTAAAAATGCGTAATAACATTGTAACATAATTGATAGTCATAATAAATAGGTGATTATTATGAGATGGCCTATCGTGACCGTTACATCACTTGATAGCTCTGGTGCTGGTGTGGACGTATTAAAGGCAAATCCTATATATACCATAGAAAGTTTGCCCTATCCAAGACGCTATTATTATTTTGCCTTGCTCATTAAGATTGGTTTTGAATTTAATGACAACAAGTCTCTTTTACTGACAGATAATAATGAGGTAAACAAGTATCACCTTGTTGACCGTCTTGGTAATGCAGTTCTTGCTTCTCAGGCTATGGGATACTCTCAGAGCCAGAGATTAATGTACTGTATGTATGACGATGTAAAGAAAATTGTCCGCGTTCTAAGTCCTCTAGCTCCTACTGATTATTATATTGAGGGTTGGCTTACTTAATAATATAATAAGGAGTGAAAGGAATGGTATTAAATAACGGTATTGCCCCATGTGGCACGATGTCAAGATGTTGTTGCTGTAATATGCGGCTTATTTGTGCTAAATCCCCTTACTGTGTTATAAATTCAGGAAGTTGTTCTTCTGATAAGAAACTGGAAGAAATTGAAAATCTTATCCAGCAACTAATTCAGTCACAAACACAAGCGCTTGCTGATTTTGAAGCAAAAGCTACTGCCGCTCAAACTAGTTTAAATACAATTGCTGCTAATATAGCAACATTGCAAACGACTAGTGATAATTTAACGACAACATTTGATGAATTTGCACAAGATACAAAAACTAAGCTAGATGAAATCTATGCTAAAGTAGAAAACATACCAGCAACTAGTACAACTTCTATCAATGATTTAGATACGCCAATTGATGTAGATTCTTCTGACGTATCAGAGGATGATTCAAAATCACTTGCTGTATTAAAACCAAAAGAAACAGAAGATACTATTCTGGTTGAAAAGAAAGGCTTATTTGGCAAGTCCAAATGGGTAGAACAAAAGAAGTAATTTTAAGTTAAATTTTAGAAATTATAGACTCTTTAGTGGATATAAAATATTATGTCTAGTAAAGTGTCTATAATATTTGTTATAGACATAATTTGAAATTTAACTTATAGGTGTGCACCCGTATGTGCATGAAAGGAAAACATTATGACATTTGGTAAAAATGCGAAGAATAATCACCTTTATATCTGTAAAGAAGGTGATGTAGTATGAAGTATGAGAAGGAAAAATATTTCTCTTGTTATTCTCCTAATCTTAAAGAATATCTGGAAAGAAATGGATTTGAGCCTATTACTTCGTTTGTACACATCAGAGAGAATAAGACTTGCTGGGTATTTGAAAAAGTTCCCGAGCTATCTATATATCTTGAACAGTGGACTCGCAATCGCAAGTAAAGGGTAAATTATATGAAAAACATTGTAAGAAATTTTTCTGTTGCTATCGTAGTACTTGTGACTACATTTATCACGATTTATTATTCTGTTGTGTATGCAACAAAGAAACAGATTATATTTGATAGCTCAGATATTCTAATAATTATTTTCTTTGGCTTATTATCTTTGATGGTCGTGTTTATGCTACTTTATATCAATTCTAAATTAAACTCATTCTCTAATGCTTTAATTGATATTTCTAATAAAATTGATATATCAGAAGAAAACATGATAAATTTAGAAAAGAGTACGCAGAGAATTATATTAAAGGAAGTAAAAGAGAATAGGGAATTTAAGGGAAAAATTTTAGAAAGGATTGAGCATGAAGAGAAATCCGAACAGCAATCGGAGTAAAAGATGGGCAGAAAGAAATTGCCTATCCTCTGATAGATGCGTGTCTTATGTAAAGGATTTATGTGAAGCTTATGGTCTTAAATATAAAATTTCTGGTGATAAGCTTTTTGTGGATTCTGATGGGATTTCCTATCGGGTTTATCCTGACTATGAAAATATATGTATAATTGCAGTTAATAAAATAACTGGTGAGAAAAAATGGTATGACGGGGACTCATGTTGGGTTGACTTTGTGCTAGATATTCTCTAACGCTCTATCTGATATTTCTAATAAAATTGATATATCAGAAGAAAACATGATAAATTTAGAAAGAACTCTTGACAATTTCTATATATTGTGCTATATTAACAATGGAAGTAAATAATTCCATAAAATAGTATAAGGGGAAATTGTTATGAACATTTTATTAAGTTTGTTAATTTATAATCCGATTGAAGCGTATGCTTTGGTATTATTGTGTGATATAATTACTGGAAATAGAACAAGGATTTGTGTAAGATTGATATTATATTTATATATTTTTGGAGTTGCAAATCTACTTATTCAAAATATCCCAAATGCATGGGTTAGTGAACCGTATTTTGCAATAATAAGTATTTTTATGAATTATATTGTTACACCACTTTCTATTAAATTTTTTTATAAAAGAATCTGTGGCAACATAACATATAAAATGTGTGTTATGGTTAGCATAATAGATTGTTTATTTATTATTGTAATATCAAGCATATTTGATATTTTTATTAAAGACTACAATATGTTTTATACGGAAAATAAATATCATGAATTTGTTAGTAATCTTGTCATATTTTCCGTTCAAATAACTTTATATTTAATTATAAGGGCCAAAGGAGAACATTATTATGAAAAACTTCGTAAAAATGGTAGCTAAATATTCTGTTGAGAATGCTTTTACTGCTCTTAACCACTATCAGCCTAAGATGCCAAATTCTCTAATGGAAAAGGCTCAGAAGGAAATTAAGAAGGAAGGCTAATCTTCTCTTATCCTTATATTATAGACATTATAGACTTTAATATAGGGAGTCAGTCTTTTGGCTGGCTCCCTTATTTTTTGTGTAATAAAGGAATATTCTGTTATGAATATTTTTAGATATATTGAAGACATATCTTATAAACTTGGTTTAAAGATGGCAAATTATTTTCATGAAGATAGTGATGGAATCGAAGAGACGCAATACGGTATGTTTGCTATTTTAAGCTTTTTATTTGAATTTGGAACTGGGCTTATTATATCGCTTATTTTTGGATATGTCAAGTATTTTCTTGCATTTCAGATTACATATTGTTTTCTACGTTCTGTTTGCGGTGGAGAACACTGTAAAACATTTGCTTCTTGTTGGGCAGTAACAAACATTATCTCATTTATTGGAAGTATGATGGCTATTTTATTATCCGTAAATAATATGTTTGTAATGATTGGAGTTATTATTACATTTCTGTCATCTGTTGATATGTTTTATATTATTCCAAAACCAAGCGAAAATTCTCCTAGTAGAGGAAGTAGAGATATTGAGTTTAAAAGACGTTATATTAAGGGAACTTGTGTGCTAATTTTCTTATCTTGTATTTTGGTGTTTTTTAATATGCAATTTGTTTCTGCTTCTATTTGCTCTGCCTATATTATGTGTTATATTATGCTATCTAAATATGGCGAAAAATTTATAAATATGTTTAAGTTTTAATTAATTAAAGACCAGAGGATAGAAACATTAAGCTGCTATCACCCGTTGTTAGGAGATACAGGTTCTTTGGCTTGCCTGTCTGGTCTTTATCGTTTATAATTGTAGAACCAGTTTCAAAGAGGTGGTCGTATGATTATAAATGATTTAGCAACAATAGCAAATTCTGATTTAATATCAGGAGCCGCAAACATTAGTCAATTTATAAATGTCTATCAAGCGACTAAAGGTGCGACATCATCTCAGTTAAATACAGAGCTTATTAAGCAAAACCAACATATTGAAAATAAACTTGACGAACAAACGAATATGTTGCTTGAAAAATTATTGTCTGAATTAAAGATTATAGAAGAACAAAATATTGAAATAATTAAACTGCTAGGTGGTAGCGTCAAATGATTCTTAATACTAATGCAGGATTAGGTGGATTAGATGCCCTTGGTGTTGCAGATACGATTATTGCTTCATTGTTATTGAATTATTCTGGTAAATCTTATAAGTTAAATCTTGATAATACCTCAGAAAATAAAAAGGTTATTTTTTTATTAAAAGAAATAAATGAAAATGAAAAAATTATTATTTCTTTATTACAAAAAATAATAGAAGATGATAAGCATTAGTCTTGTCTTATCGGTAAAATAATCCAGACTGAAATAAACGAGTGACGGTTCTGACTCGTTGTAAAAATAAAAATTGACCGAGTGATGATTCACGATATGGAATAAAAGGGGTTAAAAATATTATAGAAAGTAGTGGGTATCAATGGATGTATTGCAAATTATTATTAATATTTGTTCTACTTTTGGTGTATCTGGACTTCTTTTGTTCTTTGTGAAAAGGCATTATGAAAAGAAAGACGAAGCTTTAAAAGAGGGAAAGCGAGAGAGAAGAGAAATCAAGGATGCGATTGATAAAATTGCTAAGCAAAACGAAGAGCAGTATGCAATGATTGCATTTCAAAATGATAAGATAAGTTCTCTTTCTGATGACGTTAAGGCTTTAAGAGAGCAAGGAAGTCAAAATTCTCAGGCAGATAGAGATATGCTTAGAGATGCGATGCTAAGGACATATCATAATTGTTACGAGGTCAAAGGTTGGATTTCCGTGAACGATTTAGAAAGTTTTCAGCACATGTTTGAAAGCTATACTGCATTACATGGGAATGGTATGATTCCGAGTGTGCGTGAGAAAATTATGAGTTTACCGACTATCCCCCCTGAGAATAAAACATAACAAGAAATACTTAAATTTAAAGAATGGAGGTGTCCGATGTGATAGAGCAAGAAATTACGTTGCTTACTAATGGTAGAATTTCTTTCCAGAAATGCGGAAACGGTCTACAGTTTGGATATTCTAAAAACCGTGGCGTATACAGTATAAAAGTAAAAACTTCTGGTGAATGGAACAGTTTAACGATTCGGGCATTTTGGCATGTTCCAGGCGGCAAAGACCCGGTATCCTCGCTGGTGGCGGACGACGGCTATGTGGACGTGCCCGCCAGCGTGACCGCACAGCCCGGAAGCGGGTGCATCACCTTTGAGGGCAGCGACGGCGCAAAGGTGATGACCAGCGCAGACCTGCGGTATCGTGTCAGCGCCAACTCCGGCACAGAGGACGGCACCGAGCCGGAGCCGGGCACCCCTGCATGGCAGCAGCTGGTGGATGCCGTCCACACCGATGCCACCGCCGCAGAGCAGGCCAAGACCGATGCACAGACGGCAGCACAGCAGGCTGGGGCATCTGCCAAAAAGGCCGGACAGGCTCTTTCTGACACCATTACCGCCAAAGAGGACGCTCTGAAAGCCATCGGTGACAAGCAGACCGCCGCCACACATGCTGTGGACACAGCCCGGGACAAGGCTCTCCAGCAGGTAGAAGCCTCTACAGAAGCCGCCCAGACCGCTGCCAGTGAAGCGGCCACCAGTGCGGACAATGCAAACCAGAGTGCTCAGGCAGCCGCTGACAGCCTGCAAGAGCTGAAGGACGGCATTGCAAGCGGTGACTTCAAAGGCGAGAAAGGCGACAAGGGCGACACTGGCCCCATCGGCCCGGTCGGCCCGCAGGGTGCACAGGGGCCACAAGGTGAAAAGGGTGACACCGGCCCTGCCGTAGCACTGGACACCACCCTCACTCACGAGGGCGAAGCCGCTGACGCAAAAGCCACAGGTGATGCTATCAGCGCAGTAAAGGCCCGGCAGAACATTCTTGTGGGCACTGAAATAGGCAACCCTATCTCCGTTGACGACGCTTTCCCTGCGCCCCTGTGCGGCCTGACCGTGTACGGTCGGAGCACGCAGGCCGGCACACCCACACCGGATGCCCCTGTGCCTATCGTGAGCGCTGGTGACGGCGGGAGCGTGGTGGTGACCTTGAGCGATGGGAAAGGCAAAACGCAAACTCTCAACCTGCCCACTCCCAACGGCTTACCCGGCATCCCTGTCACCTCTGGCGGCAACTACACTGACCCGCAGGGCCAGCAGTGGGTGTGCGACGAGGTGGACTTGGAGAGAGGGGTGAAGGTGCAGAGAATCGCAAGTTTCGTGATTGACGCTAAAAACGCAAAAAATATTTATGTGACTAACCTCTATACGCACGTTGCTGTTGCTGTAAACGCTCGCATCAGAGCTCCTGAGGAAACGAACAATTCTTTGGAGGTGAGAACCAATAGAAACCTGTTTTGTGAAGCGTTACCATGGATAGCAAATGCGTGGTCTAGCACTGTAAACTCGATGGGTTTTGTTGAAAAGGGTATGGTTGATTTCACAATCGAGAACTCTTACTTAGGGCTAGATGCAGCAAGCACCGACGATGAGCGAAAAACTGCGCTGGTGAAATACTTTACAGCTAAACCTTGCCGAGTTGTACACAGAATCGCAACCCCCATCGAAACCCCGCTCACCCCTGCCGAAATTGCCGCCTACAAAGCCCTCACCGTTTACGCGCCTGACACCGTGGTGCAAGCGATAGACGGCGCAGGGTTGAAATTGGAGTATCAGAGAGACGTTAACATCGTAATCAAAAATCTTGAGGATGCCATCGCATCCATGACTGCAACCTAAAGGAGGGAAAGCATATGGCTATCAAAAGCAAAGCCCGACACGACCTGACCCTGCGCTCCATCAAGCGTGAAATTTCCGCTGGACGTGACGTGGCATACTGGCTGGATAAGGCGTACACCCATCTGGACAATGGCCTGCTGACGGAGGACGACATCGCAGAGGTAGAGCAGCTGGCGCAGGCGTACTATGACGCTCTGGACGCGGAAGACAAGGCAGACGCTGAACAGCAGCAGACTCAAAGGTAATAGGAGAAGCCATTAGGGAGCTAAAGTCTTCTTGCATTACTGGAATTTTACAATCTAAATTTGGAAAGATAATGTTGACTTATGCTGACGGTTATACATCTGAGATAATGACTTATACCGTTCTCGCATAATTTATAAATAGTTGTTTTAATTAAACACATATTATACATTTTGTTAAATTATAGAATCACTTTTAACAAATAGGTGATTATTATGACGGTAAATGAATCCAAATTTATCATTCAGAAATTAATCAAGTATTCTATGGAAGAACTTGAAATGGCAGAACATTATCAAAAAATGATGGCTCACATGGAAGACTCTTCTGCGTTCTCTAAATTTAAAGAATTTGCGAACCAAGAACTTGCTCACCATGAGTATGACTTATCAACCGCAATGGCAATGGCACAGAAACTAAAAGATGAAAATGAGATTGCAGATGTGGACGAGTTTATAAATGATATTTATAAGCAGAATCAGACACATTGGAAGGAAAAGATTGTTTGGAAAATTGCAAACACAAAGCCAAAAACCTCTCGTTAAATGATGATGCTGGACGTAGGGGCCAGAGGTCGTTAAACAGCGACGATAAATGTTTATTGAACTAGTATATTGCTATGGTGTTATATAGTTCTTAAACCAATTGCGGTTTGTGTATCCGTGTGTGGATGCGAGGCGCTAGTGGACTCTAGTGGCCGTTCTTTTTAGATAAGTATTCAGTCACGCGGTTACATGAGCTGCATAAAAATGTTTATTGCTATGGCAACTATCCATAAGTGCTTTTACTTGTGGATAGTAACGATGGCAATAAAGTCATCGTGGAATTAAAGGAGTCATTTGGAGTGAAAGGAGTACACATGGAAGATAGTCTACTTAAATGTAAAGACGAAACCGATAAGGAATATGGTTTGCGTTTAGCTATGAATAAAGATATCTATGGTATTAGCTGGACTAAGATTTGTGACCTTATGTTTGAAGCTACTGGTGTTAGAAAAGACGAAAGCGCTTATCGTAAATATTATATGGCGTTCCTTGATGGAGTTGATTATCAAAAGAATAAAGACCCGTCTGAACAAATGGACGAGTTAATGAATAAAGAACTAGATGTAAAATTAGAAACTGTCAAAATGCGTGATTATAGAGCGGCGCTCAACCGTGATGTTAATAAGATTGCTCGTTTTGATATGCTTAAACAGGACATTTCTGATTATGTTATTAAAAATCATTTGGAGTTTAATGATAATAAAAGCAACTTTTCATCAACCGAGAAGAGTGCTATTTTATGCCTATCTGATTTCCATTATGGTATGGTAACTGATAATTATCTTAATAAATACAATCCTGAAATTTTCCATGAGCGCATGACCAAACTTTTTGACGCAGTTGTTAAGAAGATTTATTCTGAAAAGATTGGTACTCTGTACGTTATTAATTTAAATGATGCTATTTCTGGATATATTCATAATACTATTCGGATTGAGAATCGTAAGAATGTTATCGAACAAGTAATGGAAGTTTCTAATTCTTTGGCAGAGTTTCTAAATGGGCTTTCTCAACATTGTAATATTGAATATTATTCTGTTATTGATAATCATTCTCGTTGTATGGCTAATAAATATGATAGCTTGCAAAATGAAAATTTTTCTCTTCTTGTTGACTGGTATCTAAAGGCCGCTCTGCGCTATGTACATAATATTCATATTAATGAGAACGAATTTGATAATGATATTTTAACATTTAGTATTTATAATTGGAATTATCTAGGCTCTCATGGAGATAAAGATAGCATTCATGATATAGTTCAGAATATGACGCTTCTAACCCATAAGTTCTATGATGCGATGTTTATTGCGCATAAACACCATGTAGAGTCTAAAGAGGTTGATGGGACTATGGTTTTTATGAACGGTTCTCTTTGTGGTACAGATAATTATGCCAAGTCTTTGCGTATTACTTCTCACCCTTCCCAGACTATGTATATTGTCACTCCTGATAATCCCTATGAATCTATAAATATTATTCGTTTGGACTAAGGTGGTGGTTACATGGCTATTGCTAAAAAAGGAAGACAAATCGGAGAAGAGACGAAAAAGAAATTGATTTGCATTAGTTGTGGCTGTGGAGTTCAAAATAATTTCAATGCCACAAAAGACGAATATCATAAGTTCTTTAATAAGATACCATATTGTAAGGATTGTGTCAAGTCTATTTATAAAGGATACTTGGTAAAATACAATGGTAATACAAATCTTGCTATTTATTTTACTTGTAGGAAAATTGATATTCCGTACATTCATCAAGCGTATTTGGCGGCTATGAAAGAATCTCAGAATGAAAACTCTGTGTTAAATGGAGAAGAGAACCTATTACCAATTTATCTAAAGAATCTTGCATTTGCAGATAAAAATGGTTGGGGTTCGAGTTTTGACGATTCTCAAGGCGAAAATAATATCGAAGGTCTTAGTAACTACGATGTTTATACGAAAATTAAACGTCCTAAGAAAGTTGCTGGTGAACTTGGTGATGATGACAATTACGAAGATATTGAATTTAGCACAGCATACTTACAAAGTGTTTGGGGTAGATTTGATAATGATGACTTAGCATATCTTCAAAATGAATATATGGATTGGGAATCTAAACTAGGTCAAATTGATACTAAAGATATTGATGTTATTGTAAAGCAAATCTGCCATACGACTCTTCAAATTAATAAAGCTCGTGAAAATGGGCAAGATGTTACAAAAATGATAAACTCTTTAACATCGCTTATGAATAATGGCGGCTTGCTTGAAAAGCAGAACAAGGCTGTTCAAAATTCTAAGGTTGTTGGTCAGCGCATTGAGGATATTGAGACCTTTAGACCTGTTAAGAAGGTTGACCCTGAATTAGCTGATGTTGATAGCAACCAAATGCTATTCGATGCGTTTGTTGGTTGTACAGCAAGAGCTTTGGGTAAGAATAATAAATATGTCGAAAGATTTGAAAAAGAGTTTGAGCCTTATAGTATTGATATAATTGAAAACGGTAAGGCTCAACTTCTTGGAACGGAGGGTGATGAAGAATGTCAGAATCAGACAAAATCGTCATCCGAAGATTAAAAAAGAAACGTGTTACGCTCCAAGAACAATACAATGAAAACTTTGAAGCGTGGGTGGGATATTGGAGAGCAAACCCTCAAAGATTTATAACTGAATATCTAGGCTTACCACTGTATGATTTCCAAAAGGTTTTAATTTGGGAAATGAATAATACTGCGAACTATATATTTATAGGTAGTCGCGGAATTGCGAAGTCTTCTCTTACGCTAGACTTTTGTTGTCAAATGGCAATTCTTTATCCCGGTCTCAAAATCCTTGTAGTTTGTCCTGTTAAATCCCAAAGTAAACAATTTGTCAAAAAGATTTATGAATATATGCGTATGAGCAAAAATCTTGAGCAAGAAATCAAGATTGATGAAATAAAAATTGGCGTTAATGAATGCCAAATCCCATTCAAAAATGGCTCTACAATTTTTACTGCAACTTACGGTGAAAATGCTTTGGGTATTCGCGCTCACATACTAATCGTTGACGAATTTGTTCGTACAGAAAAAGAAGTTATCACTCGTGTCTTTGACCCAATGCTTTCAGACTCAAGAAAGCCAAGATATCTCGATTTAACCCCTGCGCAAAGAGCAGAAGAATATAAACATGAAGAGTTAAGAAAGGTTTATCTATCTTCTATCAGACGAGCAGATGAATGGTCTTATAAAACTTTTGAAGACTATGTTGATTGGATGACAGATGGGAACAGAGATTACTGTGCGACTGTCATTAGTTATGTATTGGGCGTAAAGAATGGATTTATTAGTAAAAAGAAAGTAGAAGATACTTTTAAATCCAATCTTGAAAACATGAATATTTTACAGGCTGAATATAATGGTATCCCCGAACGTGGGACTGGTAACTCTTATTTTACATATAAAATGATGGATAGAGTTAGAACTAACTCTAAGGCATTCTGCTGTATGTCTGATGAAGAATATATTCAGTATAAAGATTGTAGAGAAAAGTATCCGTATTATCAAGAAAAACTACCTAATGAAATTAGGTTACTGTGTATGGACGTTGCTGTTATTGAATCCAGCAAGAACGACAATACTGCATTTTTTATTATTAGGTTAATTCCTGATAGTGGAAGATATACAATTATTGTGCCATACGCAGATAGTATGCACGGTCTAAACTCAATCGCTCAAACTAAGAGAATGAAACAATTATTTTATGAGTTTGAATGCGATTACATGATACTTGATACACAAGGCGTGAAATGCTTGCGCCAATTATATAGTAATATATAATTAAGTATTGCGGAAGAAAACTGGAAGGCTGGAATGCCAATCAGAGTGGAAGTTATATAATAATATATATAACACACACAACGCATAGAGATTGAAACTATTTATAGAATATAACATCTCCAAGAGTCCGCAACTCCTATTTAAATTTAGGATGAAAAGATATGCTAAACTAATGCGAATAATAAGTATTAGAATTTAGAGATAAAAAGCTCTAAAGATAATAAATGAGGTATTTCTATTTTTGACTATGCCACTACAGAAACCTATGATGAAAATCGTGGCGTTACTTACCCAGCGTGGACAGTGGTTAACCCAGAAGATATTAAAATGGTTAATCGCACTATTGATAGAAATGCGGTTCCTGTAATTTATTCTGTTAAAACTCCAATCCAGTTGAAGTCTGCTATGTTCAGTAATATGCGTGATTTGATTACTGATGGGCGAGTTAATCTACTTGTTGATAGTCAAGAGGGTCTTGATTATATGATGAAGAACTATCAGTATTATAAGATTGAAGACGAGGATTTAAAGAAACGTCTTATGAATCCTTATGTACAAACTAATCGGCTTGTTGATGAGGCAATTAGTTTGGAACAGGTGGTTACTCAGGGCTATATTAACCTAAAGGAAAAAGCTGGGAATCGTAAAGACCGTGTTATGTCTTTGGCTTATGGTCTTTGGTACGCCAAGTTACTAGAAGACCAGTATATTAACAAACAAGAAACTAACAGTCTATTAGATTGGACGTTCTTTGGTTAAATTATTTTTATAGAAAGCGAGGTGAGATGTTTGCCAAGAAAAAAGAAAACTGAACAAGAAACGTTGTCTGAGAAACAGGTTAATGATGTTCTAAATGCGTATGATTATTTCATGAATTTTTCTGATTCTTACAACCGTAGTTATAGAAGCGCCGATTATAATACACCCGACGCTGTTAATAGACGGTTAAAGGATATTAATTTAACACAAGTAGACACAACTGTTACAGAAATTGAAAACGCTCTAAAAAACGCAAAAGATTCAGAAGAAATCCTTTCTAATTATGCCCAGACGCTTGAAATTACAAATATGTCTTTTAAGCGGATGACACAATATCTTCCAAACCTAGCCGCATTTAACCTTACTTTCGACCCAATCAATGTTACAAAAGAATCTGAACTAAAGTCTAAAGAATTTAAGAAAGACTTGGCTATTGTAGATGATTTTTGCAATAGATTCGATTATCGAGCAGAATTTGCAACTGCTTTGCGTCAGTGTTTTAGGCAAGGTGTAATGTTCGGAGTCCTTCGTGATGAGGGAGATAGATATACTATTCAAGAGCTGCCTAAACAGTTTTGTAAAATTACAGGTCGTTTTGATTATGGATACCTATTTGATTTCGATATGAACTGGTTTATTAATATGGATGGTGTTGATATAGATATGTATCCGCCAATCTTTAAGCGTATGTTAAATCGTATCCAGAAGAATTTTGCTAAACCATACGACCCTGCAAGACGCTTACAATCAAGAAACACTGGGTTTGGGCATTGGCAACAAACGTCTCCTGAGAACGGGTTCTGGTGCTTTAAATTAGACCCTGAACTAGCAACTATTTTACCTTATTATTCGGGTATTCTTGGAAACGCAAGTTTTCAACCAGTTGTTAGAGGTCTGCAACAGGATAAATACTTTATTGATGCTTCTAAAATTTTGGTTGGTATCCTTGGATTTAACAAGGAACAGAAAAGTGGTCAAGTTGCTAACTCTATTAATATGACCCCTGAGATGATTGGTAAATTTTTAGGTGTTGCTCGTAAAGGATTGAATAGTCAGATTGGTTTGGCTGTATTGCCTACTGATGATGTTAAGGCAGTAGACTTTAGCACTTCAAACACTAATTCAGACGTTGATTATGCAAGTTCTGTTGTTAAGCAAAGTATTGCTTCTAGTGAAGCTCTATTTGGTACTGAAAAGCTGAATAGCCACCAGTCTAAACTTGCATCCGCAATTGATAATAACACCATTGAAGCGCTTTATCCAATGTTTGCTAATTTCATGGAGTTTTTCATCAATCAACGAACCACTAAATATAAGTTTAAAATTCGTTTCCATGACGAAAATGTTCCAGACCAAAAGGCAGAACGTAAAGCACTATTCAATGATTTTTCTAAGATAGGATTCGTAGATATGCAACTCGCTGCTCGTTGCAACGATATGAATATTTTCGAGTACACAAGGCATCTACAAATTTCTAAGAGTTGTTTTGATGTAAAAGGAATGATTATTCCTCTAAATCAATATCTGGCTCCCCCTGTGCAAACTAGAACTGGTACTGGCACAACAACAAAACCACCAGAGAATCCTCTTACTAAAGGTAGCGTTGGTAGACCACCAAAACCTGAGAGTGATTCTGAGTCTACGGAAGCAAGTTGGGCTAGGGGTTCTAATGAACTCAAACAGGAATTTAACGAGTAAACGAGGTGATATAATTGGCACTATCTAAAGAAGTGATTAAGGCTCTAAATAGCTCTAATGGTCTAACTCAGTCTTTAAATGTCGGTCAGGCTATTTCTGACGCTATTGATGAATGTGGCGGTTCTACTACCAATGTGCAGAACGTCACTAATGTAATTGATGCGCCTAAGATTGCGCACCACGATAAGCTAGATGGTAATGTTACAATTGCTACTCTAAAGAGCGCTTACAATTCTCTAGTGGACGACCTGATTAAGGCTGGTCTAATGGAGTAATAATATATGTTAAATTTGACATTGAAAGGGGGTGACATGAGATTGGAGAATAAAAGTTTATATTTCACATTTGGTATTGACGACGTAAATGTTATTGAAGATGATGATAGATTTGCTATCACTAAGATTCGTGCATTTGCAGAAAAAGAGAATAGTCACACTCAGCCAATTTCTTTCGATTCTCTTAAAATGACTGCTAATACTATTTATAATGTTCCTGTTGTAGTTGAGTTTACTGATTGGAATGATGACGGTATTGGTACTCACTCTAAGGCAGAAATCCCGGTTGGGTTTGTTTACTCTGAAAACAATCCTGTCACCTTTGAATATGATGAAGAGCGAGACAAGAATTTCTTGACTATTAAAGCTCTTATTTGGAAAAACTATTCCAAAAATATTGTTGATATTATTCATAGTTCTAATGACAGAAAGAAAGTATCTGTTGAAATGACCACTACTGATTATCAAGATAATGGCCTATTTGATAAGCCAGATGTTTATAGCTGGAAATATCAAGCTATTACTATTTTGTCAGACCAAGTTGCAGAGGCTTGTAAAGGAAGCAATGTTCAGCTTATGAAATTCTCTGAGGATAAAGAAAATTATATTAAAGAAAATTTTGCTGACAAAATTTCTATTGATAATTCTAAAGAAGCCGCTACAAGTGGCGAGTGGTCTAATCCCGGTCAGAAGCTATTTAAGCCAATTACAGAAGCGTCTAATGCAAAGTCCTTGCTAAAAGAAGCGTATTTGATTGGTGATTTTTCTGATAATGATTATGAGATTACTAAATTCAAGTATCCTCATCACGTTATTCGTGATGGCAAACTTGTTGTTCATAAAGATGGTCTGCAAGCTGCATTCTCAAGAGCGGCACAGCAAGGCATTGTCAAGGGAGATGTTAAATCTCACCTGTTGAAACATTATCATGAACTTGGTTTAGATACTGAAAATTTTGCAGAATTTGGTTTCTCAGAAGAGGAATTTAACCAATATTTTGCAGAAGATTATAAACAGGACGAGGGTGAAAACGTGGAAGAAGAGAAGAAAGTAACAGAAGCCGAAGCTACTGAACCTGAAAAGGAAGAGGAAGCAAAGGTCGAAGAGGCAGAAGCAACCGAAACCGAGGAAAAGACAGAAGAGAAGGTTGAAGAAGCTGATGAAACCGTAACTGAACCCTGCAACACCGAAATGGGTTGCGATAAGAAGATGGCTGACGGTGAAGATAATAAAGAGAATGACACCGAAGAAACTTCTGATGATTCTAAGGAGCCTGATGAGGAAACCGAAGACGAAAAAGAAGAAGACAAGAAGGAAGAAATGTCTCTTGAAGAAGCTATGGCTGAAATCTCTACTCTGACCGCTGAAAACGAAAAGTTGAAAAAGGACAATGAAGCTTACATGGCTAAATTTGAAGCGATGTCTGACTATGAAGACCTAAAGGCTTTTAAGTTTGCAGCAGAAGAAAAAGAAAAGCAAGAAGCTAATATGGTTAAGATGTGTGAAGTCCTAGACGAAATCTCTGAAAAGGGTGTTGAAATGTCTGAGGATGAACGTAATGCTTATATCGCTAAATTTAGCGAATATGATAGTGTAGCCGCATGGAGTAACATGGTAAAAGCCGCAGAGTTTGACCGAGTTAGTGCTCCCTCTGGCAACATTCACAAGATTGGTCTACCTTATGGAGAGAAGAAGAAATCTACTGGTTCCATTTGGGACAATTAAAAATTATTAATTTTAGGAGGAAATTTTACTATGTATGATGTTCTAATTAAGAACGGCTATGCGGCTCTAAATGTTGATAACTGGAACCGTACTGTCGTATGCGAAGAGGACGTACCCAACGGTGCAGTTTTTGCTCTAAGTGAGTATTCTACCGATGCTGATAGCAAGATTGTTTGGAAGGCTGGCAAGCCTACCGCAGACGCAAAGAATCTATGGATGGCATCTAGCCCCGAAGTCGTTATTACTACTCTACCCGATGGCACTGAGCTAAAGGGTATTGATAACAATATCCGCGACTTCGTAAATATCAAGGGTCATCCTATTGATGCTTTCAAGCTAATTGAAGACGATGTTCTTACTATTGTTCCTAGCACAGCTAATGCAACTGCAATGGCTACTGCAAAGTTCCTAATTCCTGATGCTACTAAGTTCACCCTAAAAGCACAGGCTGAGGCTACCGCTCCTACTGCTGGTATGTATCTAAAGGCACTGGGTGCTACTACCGCTCACATTGGCGATGGCAACCTAGTTAAGAAGGCAGTTACCGCTTACAAGTTTGTTGTCTGTGTAGCTTGATGATATTTTAAGAAAAGGAGAATAATACTATGAATGAGAAGACTCTAGCTTTCTCCGGCGATATGACTGCCGAAGTAAAGATTAAGGATTATTTTAATGACTATGCAAAGCAGCGTGGTCAGTACGACGGCCCTGTTGACACCTCTATCTCTTTTGCCGAGAAGGAGAAGAAGATTAATGACCTACTGATGGCAGAAGTTAAGAAGCTATCTGGTCTGGATTTCAATAATTCTTTTGCCTCCATTGAGATGATGGCTAAGAATCCCACCTTCCAGTGGGCATACATGGCCGTTATTGATGCAGCCATTGATATGGTTCTACCTGATTTTGTAGACCGTACTACCAGTGTCTACACCGAAATGCGTAATGGCGCTATTGGTGATAGCTTTAAGTTTGATGTTGAGTCTAACGACCTGTTTATTGTCTCCAAGGCTGGTCGGAATCAGCGTAATACTGAGTTCCAGCGTGAAGATATTGGTCAGCGTTCCATCATCCCCTTCAACCACAATATTTCTGTTTCTTCCAATAAGTACAAGGCTCTGTGTGGCAAGGAATCTATGGCTCGTTTCCTGATGAAGGCTGTTCTGTCTATGGAAGCAGAACTAACCAAGGAAATTGCTCTAGCATTTGCTACCGCCATGGATGATGTTAAGGACAATGGCGCAGAGGCTCTACACGTTGCTGGTCTAGCTGACAAGAGCGTTATCAAGCTGATTCAGACTGTTTCTGCTTATAACCGTGCTCCCGCTATTCTGATGGGTACTATGAGTGCTGTTCATGACCTACTTCCTCAGTCTGCTAATCTGCGTATGATGGTTGATTCCGATTACGTTCGTGTTGGCTATATCTCCAACATTTATGGTACTGATGTAATGGTTATGCCTCAGTATGCCGATTATGCCGCTGCTGACCAGTACAAGCTGGCTCTGCCTGATGATAAGATTTATGTCATTAGCCCCTCTGCTCAGAAGCCTGTTAAGCTGTGCCTAGAGGGTGCTACTACCTCTAACACTGTTGATAGCAATGCAGACGCAGACCTAACAACCAATACTACCATTAACAAGAGCTGGGGTATCGGTGTCATTACCAACGCTATTGCTGGTGTCATCACCGTCAGCTAATTGATTGTTAAATTTTGAATAATTACCCTACTCTTTTGGGAGTAGGGTATATATTATTCATAAGGATTGAAAGGGGTATAAAATGGCAACCAATACACAGAGAATTGAAAACCTTGAAAAAGGTATGTCAGAAATGCAGGGTACGCTTGGTCAGATTCTTGCTACACTACGCGGTTTTTCTACTTCCTCTGCTCAAAATGAATCTGTTGCAGTTGCACACGAGGATAACCCATCCGAAGAAGATTATACAGAACCAGAGGACGGAAAGAGCATTCGTATTCGCAGTCTGTTTAATGGGACTCTTAATCTTGCTTATGGGGATAGACGCTTTGTTACTTTTAATAAGTACGGTGACGAAAATCGTGTGTTATATCGTGACTTGATTCAAATTGTGAATATAAATCACAAGTTTGCGGAAGAAGGATACTTTGAAATTGAGGATGCAAGTGCTGTTTATTTTCTCGGTATGACTTATGCTTATAACAATATTATTAAGTATAAGGATATTGAAAATATTTGCAGTTATTCCGATGACAAGGTAAAAACCTTAATTGAGAACGCAAGTGATTATCAGAAAAGCCTAGTAGCAAATCGTGTTGCTCATCAGATTGTTGATGGCAAGAACGTAGACTATAACAAGGTTAATTTGATTAATAAGCTGTGTTCCGTAGATATTAGTAAGCGTGCAGAGTCTATTCGCTCACTTGCTTAAATTATTTTAAATAAGAAAGGCGGTGAATGGGATTGAACAATATTAGTTTATTTAATAATGAAATAGAAAATAAACCTGTTGAAGAACCAGACGCTCCACCAGAGCAAACACAACCTTCTGGTACAAATTTTAACGAGATTTATAAATTATTTTTAATTTCATTACAAGATTATGAGCTAAAACGGCTATTTAATGATAGTCCAGAAGCAGCCGATGATTTGCTTATGTACTTTTTACTAAGAGCTATTCCGCTTTTTATAAATTGTCAGAAAGATATTGAACAATATCATCAAAATGAATTAGGGGAATATGAATTTAACGACACACTGACATTAACAGAAAAGACTATTCTTTCAGATTTAATGGTTCAATGCTGGCTTGACTTTATAATTTCTGATACTACTCAACTTGGTGGTTTACAAGATACTGACTTCAAGCGTGAATCTGCTTCTAATAATTTGAAAGAGAAAGCAAATTATGCTGATAGATGGCGAGAAAAAGTAAACCAGAAAATTATAAATTATGGTCTAAAGAACACCCCATTTGCTGAGTGGGCGGTGGGAAACTATGGACTTTAATGGAATCAATTTTTCTGACAAAGAAATTCAAGAATATAAACAATCTGTAATAAATAAATTATTTGCAATTCTTGGAGTTTTTGAGGATTGCGAAGCTATAAATGATTATTCTGGGTATACTGCTTACATCAAGAGGTTAACAAGGGAATTTAATGGGCTGTACAATATGTTCGGTATTGTAAGTTTCCTTTCTGTTGTTAGTATTCTTGAGGGTTCGCAAGTACCCATTGAACATTCAGAGGTTAAAAGACTAGTATTCCATTGTATCTCTTTGGTCAAAAAGGCTAGGTGATATATATGTCATACTATGATACTTTTATGAATGTTAATAAGCATCCTGCTCAAAGGTGGAGAAATCAACTTCAAGACACGGTTGATAAGGTCTTTGAGAATGCGTCCACATGGTGGGACGATGTGTGGGAAGAGAAAGAATTTGGCTCTGATGCTCTTGAGACAATTACAACCAATGAAGAAAAAAGAAAAGAACTATTTAATAAAATAGATATCCGTATTACATCACTTGTTGATGCTAAAACCGGTCAGCGTGTAAACGATGACTATAAGAAATTAATTTATAAAGATTTGGATTATAGACCAAAGCTAGGACAAAGGTATTTCTTCGACGATAATATCTGGATTATATATTCGCGTGATAATATTCGCAAGAGTTCATCCAGCGCTTATGTTAGACGTTGTAATAATACAATCAACACTCTAGCAGAGGACGAAAAAACAATCCATCGTGAACCATGCTATATTGAATATAAAATTGTTGAAGACCAAATTTCTACATCGGAAGTTATTGATGTAGCCAAAGATAAAATTGAAGTTGTTTGCCAGTATAACGATTGGACAAGTCGGTACAGAATTAATACTCGTTTTATGTTAAACGGTGTAACATATAAGATTAGACAGTTTGTCAATTTCTTAAATATGAATACATTCCAAGATAATCCGGGGCTGTTAAAATTCTATGCAGACTTTGAAAATTATAATGCGGCAGACAATCCGAAGAATGATTTGGCTAATGACGACAAAGAGTCAAAGGAGCCGGAAGAATTTACTATTCTTTTAAATGGCTCGAAAACATTTGTTCTTGATGGAGATAACTATACGTTTGAATGCAACAAGGATAAAACAGTGTCTAAAGATTATTATTCTTTTACATCGACAAATAACAGTTTTAGAATAAAAAACTATCATCAAAGTACCAATCCGCTTATTGTGAATTGTTACCAAGATGGAGCACTAATAAAAACATTTAATATTAAATTAGGAGGTGTTGTATAATTGTATTACGAAGAGCTTAGTCCTATCGTTTTCGCAGTTATTTATAACAGACTTCTAAGAAGTGAACGTTTGGTTAGGTTGTTAACTTGTTACAAGCGAAATACTTCTCCTTATCTTGATAAATCTTTTGACGAAGAGATTGAGAGAATTGGTGGGTTAAATAATCTTGTTTATATGGGTCAAGACCTAGACAAATGTACGGACGTTCATATTTATCCACTAGAGCATATACCAGATGCGAAATTAGACCAAAAGACTTATTTAACTGTAACTCTTAATGGTGGTTACACTGCAGAAGTTGCGCAGTATAAAAGAGTTATTGTGTGTGTCGATGTGGTAGTACACGATGAACAAAGCGTTATTCTGTCAGATAATCCCGACTATCCGATAGCTTATCGTCTTTATGATATCGTGCATGAAGTTGATGCAATCATTAATGACAAAAGGTTGGAGGACTTTTCTCCCGGACGTATGTGCCTAATAGGTTTTCAGCGTCGTTACTATAACGGTTATTTTAATGGGCTACAGCTTCAATATCAACTAACACTAAATAGCACAATTGGTTGTGATGGTGGTTCTACAAATCTACTACCTAAATTTATTCTAAAAAATTGAACGCTTTACAGTTGTATAGCGGGAGACCGCTAAAATTAGCAGAAAACGCATATGTAGAACACCCAAAAGTTAATAAATTATTTAGTGACGTTGGGGAAAAAGATGTTTATAGTGAATACATGAAAAACTTAACTCTTATTATAACTCAGTCTAAAGATATCGCTGATATCCTGTGGGTGGAAAATAAGATATGGTATGAAGATATTAAAAGCGAATACGAGTTTTTCATTCAAGAATGTCTGGCAGATAGCACATCAAAAAATGTTTTTATTAGAGACGGCGAAGTAGTCTCAGAAATGGATGATGAGTGTGTTGTTATAAACAATGATATGTCTAATGCGCTTAATTATTTTCTAAATTTAGATGGCAAATGGATTGTATTAGGCAGAACTGTTGGAGAAAATACACAAATTTTTCTTTTGAGCGTTAAATGTGAAGATGAAAAGTTATATATAGAGTCTGATTCTGTCAAGTTTAATGAACAGACTTATCATATATTGGTGGAATATCTAAGAGAAGTAAACTGGATTCATCCAGAATATAAATTTCTTAAAGGCGCTACCAAAAAAGCAAAGAAAATAATCTTACAAAGAAGTTATGAAGAAAGAGAATATGAAGCAAAAAAGAACAAAGGCAGAGATAAAGAGGAAGCTAATTTCCAAAGTATCTTATCCTGCCTTGTAACCTTTAAAATATTTTCTTATGATGAATTGCCTAATATACCTGTGTATGTAATTTATGATTCATATTTTAGATATGTTAAGGCTGATAATTATAGAAACACAATGGATGCTTTGCATTCTGGGTGTATCGACACAAAGAAAAACCCGATTGATATAAATAAGATTCATTGGTCTTCTATTCTTGAAAATAATTGATAATTATTATTTAAGGAGGAAAAAATATGGCAACTGTTGGAACCCCTCGAAACTTTGTTGTGCAGCAAATCTTCGAGTTCCTACTACAAGATACTACCGATAAGTCTATTATCGGTTATCTAAAGCATTGTAAAACTTCTACCCTAGAAAATACCGTTGAAATGGTGTATCCTAGCGGAGGCAGAGGTAATGTATATATTGGCCGTGGCTTTTCTCACAGCCGCCGTGCAACTCTGAATGTTGAGAGTGCAACTTGGAATACCGAGATTATTGCAGCTCAGAACGGCACTGATGTTGTTACTGGCGAAACCACTTATACCAAGTATATTCAGATTGACCTAAAGGACGCAACTTATAGTTACGACCTTCCTGTTCCTGCCGTAAAGGAACCCGGTCAGACTCTATATATTGGCACTATTTATGGCACTCAATCAGATGGTGACTACGTTAAGGTTCTTACCGAAGACGAGAGCGCAAGCGAAGGTAAGTTTGCTTATACTAAAGAAGTTACCGAAACTTCCCCCGCACCGGCAAAAATTACCCTCGCTGAAAACGATGTCAAGAATATGATTGAGACCCTAGGCTGTACTAAGCTATCTATGGCATATACTGTCAAGTCTACTGCAACCGCCCAACGTATCGAGATTAAGAATGGTACTATGCCTGACACTGTTCTTGTTACAGCTTATGGCCTAGTTGCAGACATTTGTGATGGTAAGCTATATCCTTGCGTTATTCACGGCATGGCACAAATTGATGGCAACTGGACTTGGGAGCTAACAGCAGACGGCGACCCTGCCGTTCAGAACATCTCTATGGAGTTTGTTTCTGGTTGTGCCTCTGATGACCTGTATACTATCACTATTGATACTGATGAAGAGTGATTCGTTTTGTTAAATTAAATGTAGGTAACGTTTTGACGTTGCCTACATTTTTTATATTTAAAAGGAGGAAATTATTATGATGGAAGCTCTAACTCCAATTATTGTCAATTTAGTTCGGATTATCATTGCTGGTTGTTTTGCTTATCTATGCAAAGCGGTTATCCCCTCTGTTACCCCTTGGCTGAAGCAAGTCGGTCTATATCAGGTGGTAAAGTATTTTGTAAATGCTGCCGAAAAGATGGCTGCTACTAGCCAAATCCCTAAAGATACCAAAAAGCAATGGGTAAAAGATATGCTCGTAAAGGTTGGTATCAAAGACAATGCTATTATCGACGCTCTGATTGAGGGCGCTGTTGAAGAGCTAGATAATCAGAAGGGTAAAGTTGGGGACGCTTTTAATAAGTAATTCCTTGTTAAATTTAAAGGACGAAAATGAAACATAATAGAATTTGCGCTTATTGTGGACGCTCTTATTATGTTTGTCTGTCTTGCGTTTCTGTTGGTTCATATAAGAACTCCTATTGTTCTGAGGATTGCTTTCGCAGAAGCGTAATGGACAATAAGGGCTTTCAACCAATAATTATTGAAGGAGAAGAAATGAAGACTTTACTAAGAGGCAAACTCGCTAATTCTGATGTCTTTGTTGATATTGTAGGTTATGACCTAGAGCTTGGCAAATTTGACTGTCATGATGGGGTTACTCGTACTCCTGACGATTTTAGATATTTCGTTATCCCTTGTGATGAAATGAAAAATATCAACAAGTATGTGTCTGAACTAAACGAGAAAAAGGCTAAGACTTCTGGTCGTACTTCTACCCAGAAGAAGACTGAAACAGAAAAGCCGAAGCATGAAATTAAGCCTTAAATTGTAGAATACTCGAAAATGAGCTATTTATCCGTATATTTATGGATTTTTAGCTCATTTTCATTTTTAGATGTATGACAATGAAAGTGAAATTTTATTGCTAAATAAAGTGCTGTAAACACGGGGATTTTTAAGGGTGGGTTGTGGTTGTTTACAGGCTTTTGGATTGAAAGGGATAAAAACATGGAGAAATGTTTCAAACTTTATATTAAAGATGTTACACACGAACGGTTAATTGGTGTATTTGATTCTACAATGATTAATGTAAAATCGTTGTATCATTGTGTTGATAATCAAGAAAATAGTTTCACACTAACATTCGCAGACGATACTCTTGTAGAATATCTACAATTTAACAAGAATATCATGCTACGCTTTATTATTGTTTATGAACAATATTGTTTTAATCTACCTGACCCCATGTATCGTCTTGAAAAGTATAGCACAATTAACTATTACCTGTCAAGAACTATTGTCCAAGATGAAATTCCATACTGGGACTTAATGTTGAATAATGTTGTTAAGAGTAATCGTAATGAATACTTCTTTACAGAAAATGGCAAGAAGCCGGAGATTAACATTGATGAATGTTGGAAAGATTTTTGAACAGAAGTTCAAAGAGAGTATTCCTAAAGATGTAGCAGTAATTAGACTGCATGATAGTGCAAGTGGTTTTGGGCAAGATAGTAGGTCAACAAGATTTTCTATGAAATCTCCATTTGACTTTATCTTGTTCAAAACTCCTTGTATATATTGTCTGGAACTAAAATCAACAGACAAGAAAAGTTTTTCTTTTGAACGTGAGAAACCAACGAAAGAAAATCCTACTAAACGAGAAATTCATTGGCATCAAATTCAAGCTCTTACTGAGTATAATAAATATTGTAATTGTATATGTGGTTTTGTGTTAGACTTTAGAAATGATGGAACTTATTTCTTGAGTATCAAAGATTTCAATAAATTTAAAGAAGAATCAACTAAGGTTTCAATAAATATTCAGGACTGTATTGCGTATGGTGCTGTTCAAATAGATAGAAAATTAAAGAAGAAATATTATAACTATGACGTAGCAAAGTTATTAGATAAGATTGGAAGTGAGTAAAATTGGGAAGAAGAACTGTATATAATAGAATTTATACAGAAGAAATTTGGGCAAAGGTTAATGAAGACAATAAGAACTTGTTGAAAGATTATCTTGCATATAAGACTACTGGCGGTCGTTCTCCACAGACGATTTATCAATACGAACAAATGATTCGTCTGTTCTTCTGTTGGAATTATTTGCATAATAAAGACACGTTCTTTGTGGATTTGAAGAAGCGGCAACTTGTTAGTTTCTTTAATTATGCAATTACAGAAATGGGATGGTCTAGTAATAGAATCTCTACTATTAAATCATCTCTATCTTCTATGTCAGATTATATTGAAAATGTTCTTGACGATGAGTTTCCTGATTTTAGAAATATTGTTGTTAAGCTGGAAACCCCTGTAAAGCAGACTGTTCGTGAAAAGACTGTTATGAGCGAAGAGCAGATTCAAGATTGCCTTGATAAACTAGTCGCTGCTAGACGATATCAGGCTGCTTGTTATCTTGCACTTGCTGTTAGTTGCGGTGCGAGAAAAGCAGAGCTTATTCAGTTTAAGGCAAACTGGTTTACTGATGAAAATATTGTTTATGGCTGTATGTGGAAAACACCTGAACAGATTCGTACTAAAGGGCATGGTAAACAGGGCAAGTTGCTCTATAAGTTTACCTTCATTAAGTCATTTAAACCATATTATGAGATGTGGATGAAATATCGTAAAGAAAATAATATCGAAAGCGAATGGTTGTTTATTGTGAAAAATGATGATGACACTTATCGTCAAGCAAGTATTTCAACAGCAGATAGTATTTGCAGAACAATCTCAGCCTTTATGAATACGGATTTCTATAGTCACTGCTGTAGGCATCGTTACGTTACTATGATGAAAGAATCTAAACTGCCAGACGATGTTATTATTGCTCTTGTGGGCTGGGAAGCTGGGTCAGGAGGGGCTATGTGCGCAACTTATTGCGATTTAGACACCGCTGACACACTTGGTGATTATTTTGATGAGAACGGTATTAAGAAAGATATTAAAACTGGTACTCTGAATGATATTTAAGGATTAAAAGGAGTTGAAATTATGACACTAAAGACTGTTATTGATAAATTAAACCAATACAAAAACAAGCTGATTGATAAAGAGTCTCTTGATAGTTGGCTCTTTGAGAATATCAATATTACTAATTATATTTCTATTGGTAATAAGTACGCTTATATTCACAAGATTAATGAAATTTTCTCAGGAGAGATTGCTGAGATTCTAAACAATAAACTAGATATTGAACTTGTATTTATGCGTTATGATATGCACGTCTTGTTTGATATTCTTCTTAAATATACCGATATTGAAGTGGCAAAGGAAGATAAGTCTCCTGAGTATTATGATATTATGGTAGAAACTGAATTTGACCGTTATCTAAAACTAGCCATTGGTAATGATTGCGTTAAATTTATGGATGCTTTTGAAAAGGCTTCTGGTATCAACGAAATTAATACTATGAATATTATCAAGGGTGCTATTGACAATAATATTACTCAAGATAAGATTGATGCTCTTGATAAGGTATTTAAGAAGCTAAATACTAAGAAGAATAAAGACTTCTTAGAAGATGTAATGGCATATTCCAACCCTGCCGTTAAGGAACTAATGGACGGTATGCGTAAGTCCGCTATGGAAGAGGCTAATAAGAAAATGAAGGAGAAATATTCTAAGCCGGACGGTGATTCAAATGGCAAAACAAACAGTTGATAATAGGAAACTGCAAGATGCGATTGGAGTAAAAATAAAAAGAATCCAAAATGGTTTTTATGAATCCTACGAAAGAGAAGCTAGAAATATTTTAATGGCTATCGCTCAAGAAGGGGTTAAAAAAATTAAGGAATATATAAAAAAGTATTTTTACGATGAAACCTCTGAGTCTCCTTATTATGAAAGATTAGCAGAACAAGGCGGTTTTCTAGCAACCATTAGTTATACTATCATTGACAAACATGGTATGCCAAACCAAATTAGAATTTACTGCGATTGGGACAAGCTCAAACGTGTCATTCGTCCGTATAGCCCCGGTCAAACTCCACAATTTGATGCTCACAATGGCTTTGATAATAAGAAATTTACAGAAGGATTGTATGATTATATAATGGATGGTACTTGGAACTCTCCTTATGGCAATCCTAGAACAGACGGAATTGGCGAGGGTGTTAATGAAGAACTTTCTCAACTTCTTACTGGTAGAGCAAGGCAAGAGGTTGCTGCCTATATGAAGAAATACTTCAAAGACACTACTATCAAACACCGTGTTGCTGGTGGTCTTTCTGTTAGCAGAGACACTAGAAGGCATAAATAAGGAGGTGGTAGAATGCCAAAAACTAATGGTAGTGATTTATTCAGCTTCGTTATTAGACCAGAGTTTAGTACAGAAAATGTCGATGATAGCGCCAAAATATTAAGCGACGAACTGGAACGGATTGCCGAAAAAATCACTAAACAAATATCGGATAAAATGGGAGGCGCATTTAAACTTCCTGCAAACTTTGACCCAAAAGATATTCAACAAGTTACTGAACTTGTAGCTCGACTTGGTGGGCAAGTTACAAGAGCAGGAACAAACATTAGCGCCTCTTTCAAAGATGCTCAAGGAAATGTTATTAAGATAACCGATAGCGTAAAAACAGCTATCGATATTATTGATGAATACTATAAAAAATTACAACAACAGGGTGTAAAGACAGCCCAAGGCGTAAATGTCAGTGACGCGATATCTAAGATAGAAACGTTTAGGACAACTGGTAAAACATATACTGGTTCAGAAGAAATCCAAGAACAGCAACAACTTGAACAGCAGATTATTAAGTCACTGCAAGAAAGATATAGCCTAGAAGGTAAAATATCAGACGCAAAAGCAAGCGGAAACAAAATTACAGAAACTTATTATACGCAGCTAAGAAATATTGCTGTTACAGAAGAACAACAATTAGAGTCTCAGTATAAAGGTTCTCAAACACGAATAAATTCCGTAAAACAGCAGTTGTCTCTTGAACAACAACTGCGACAACAAAAGGCACAATCTACTGCGGAAGAAAATAAAGCCGTTGATGCTATAAAACAATATGCAAAACAGTATCAAACTATCAAACAATTGGAGAGTAAAGGTCAACAAAATACTCAGGCTTATACAGATGCTAAAAATGCATTACAACAACTAACGAAGACCCTAACAACGTATGGTATTCAAGTTGTAACAAGCTCAGACGGTACAACAAAACTCGTAGCAAAACAAAATTCAATGGCTGACAGCTCCAATAAGGTCAAAACAGCGTTGGACAATGCCAATGGCAGTTTAGCAAAAACTGATACTGCACAAAATTCCCTATCTCAATCTATTCAGTCTAGTGTAGAAAATTTTATTAAATATCAGGTGGCTATGGAAGCCATCAACAAAATCACTAGCGAATTTACATCTGCAATTTATGATATGAACGAAGCTATGACACAGGTTCGTATGGTTACAATGGGTAGCTATGAAGATACTGTGGCATTGGCTGATAGTTATACTAAACTAGCAAAGCAACTTGGTACTACTACGACCACAGTTGCAGAGGGTGCAGATGCTTGGCTTAAATGTCTAGGTCAAGTAAAATCTCTCTAATTGCTGGAAAGTCCTTAGAGCTTTGATAACCAAGTTATTATAGTAATATAATAATGGCTGAACTAATCATTCAGGCATGGTAAAATAATCGAAGATTGGATAATCAGCAGCCAAGATTCTTAAATATTTATAATAAAGCTATTGAAATATTTTAATAGATATGATATAATATTTAAGAGTAAGGTTCATCGACTAATTGTAAGGGCAAGTGCTCTGAAACGGGAGATACCTTTATGGTAAAGATATAGTCAGAACTTATGTAGAAATACATAGAAAATCTTTTCTTGTTGAATTTTAATTCTATTTATCAGGAGGTGAAATAATGTTTAATGTTGAAAATCAAATTATAAAAATTCGTGTAATTAATTTTACAGAAGAACATTTTAATAAACTTGGCTACCATGTTAAAAATGGAGACACTATCTGTATCCCTGCAAAAGATTTACCAAACGGCTCAGGCACAAAAATTGATGTACAATGCTCATATTGCGGCAAGATATTTAAAAAAGCTTGGAGAAAATATCTCGAAACTAAAGATAGCATTTGTTGTGAAGAATGCAAAGAAACCAAAATGATGGAGACGAACTTCAAAAAGTATGGCGATGTATGCTCTTTAAAGAATCCAAAAGTAAACGCAAAAAGAAAAGCCACTTGGGACGAAAGGTACGGAAAGGGCAATAATCCTTTAACATCCAAAGAAGTAAGAGAAAAGGCTTACAATACTATGCTCGATAGATACGGAGTTTGTCATAAGAGTGTTAATACAAGCAAATCCCAAAAATATCTATGTAATTTATATAATGGATTACTCAATTACAATATATCTGGATATATAGTTGACATTTTATTAAAAGACAACATTGTAATGGAATATGATGGGACAGGACATCGTATGTCTGTTAAAATGGGGCAAATAACCAATGAAGAATTTGACAAAAAAGAATCTATTAGAGAGAAAGAGATTATAAATTCTGGATATAAAATTGTGCGGATATCTTACATGAATAAACTCGATTCTCTTCCTAATGATAAGGTTTTGCTTGGTATTTTGGAAAGAGCGTATTTATATTTTAACTCCGGTAACAATATTTATTCATATAATTTGAAGACAAGAAAAGAATCTTTTAGCAAGTAACGACTACTAAAAGTAACATATTTGAAGACAGGGTTATAATGCTCAAGAAGCAATGGAGATGCTAAAACAGTCAACTACGTTGGCTGTTGTTGGTCAATTGGACGCAAGCGAGGCGACCGACCAACTCACTGCTTGATTTTAGGCAGGGTATATAGTGATATATACAATAATTTATTTCTTTAATTGACGGGAAACTCCTTAGAGCTTTAACAACTAAACCATCATAGAAATATAGATGGCGGTGAGAATAATTACCTCAGCATAGTAAAATAGTTAAAGATTGGATAATCCGCAGCCAAGATTCTTAAATATTTATTAAAACTCTTTACTATCAAAATAGTTTATGATACAATATTTAAGAATAAGGTTCAACGACTATTCCGTGGCATTCAAAAGATGCAATAGAAGTAGGGCGCAAATCGTTAAGCGTAGGTGAAATCCCTTTAAATCGAAATAGGAAACTCTTCTTTATGAAGATGAAGATATAGTCTATTCTCGCATGAAAGTGCGAGTGTTATTTATAGAGTTATGTATATCTAAGGTGGTGTTTTGTATATTAGTTTCTAAAATGGTATCAATTTTATGTACTGGTTCTAATGTCAAAAGATACAAAAGATTGGGATATGACGCTAAAATAAATGAGTATATTCAAGTAAATATTTCTGATGTATCAAGATGGGCAAGATGTAGTGTTAATGTAGTATGTGATTATTGCGGCGCAAATTACACTGTCGCATATTATTCTTACGCAACCCGCAGAAAAAATTATCCAAAAGATTGTTGCAGTAACCAAGATTGTATTAATCAGAAGAGAAAAGAATCTGTTATGTTTAAGTATGGAAAAGAATATGTCTCTCAATTAGATTTTGTGCGAGAAAAAGTTGTTGCAACAAATCTTGAAAAATATGGAAGCGTATGTGGGTTACAGTCAGACGAAGTACACAAGAAAACGCTTGAAACAATGCAGAAAAAATATGGTTGTAATCATCCAATGCACTCAGAACAAATAAAGAATAAGATTAAAAATACTTGTTTAGAAAAATATGGCGTTGAGAATCCGTTATTAAAAGAAGAAATTATGCAAAAGGCAAAAGCAACAACTCTTGAAAGATATGGGACTGAATATCCAATGCAAAATGAAGAAATTAGAAATCGTGCCTTAAAAACAAGAGATGAAAGATATGGCATTAATGGAGCAATGACTTCTTCTGAACAAATTTATTTATGGAAGTTATATGGCGGTGAAATAAACGCTCCAATGTTCGGATATTTAGCGGATATTTTGTTTGAAGACGAACATATTTATATCGAGTATTCTGGTTCTGGGCATAATATTCGTGTAACATACAACAAAATGACGCAAGAAGAATTTGATGAACACGAAGAGTTGAGAAGAAAGGTCTTTCTTGATAATGGCTATAAAGAATTTGAAATAATTTCAAAGACAGACAAACTTCCAAATGATGATTATTTATATAAAATTAAGAATGAAGCATTTACAAAGCTAAAAGAATCAAATTGTGTCTATTATGGAATAAATATTGACACAGGAGAAAAATTCTATAAATAACAACGACAGAGTAACGAACTGCCGTCAATACAAAGATTACAAAATCCTATAATGTAGCCGTAGACGATACAAGCCAAATCGTAGATAAACTTGTTGCGGTTGACTTAAATTATGCCGCTAGTACAGGTGAAATCTCTACAGCATTACAAAAAGTCGCTAGTTCTGCTGGACAGGCGGGGTTGGGTCTTGATAAACTAATCGGTCTAATTACAATTTCTGAGGAAAAGACTCGACAAGCGCCAGAAGTTATCGGTTCCGCTTGGCAGAGTATTATTGCGCGTATAGGTAAAATCACAGCAAAGGTAGACTTAGATGACCTTGTTGATGAAAATGGCAAGGTTGTGGCTACAATTAACGATGCTGATAAAGTTTTATCTAAATATGGTATCAATTTAGTTGACACTAGTGGTAAAATGAGAGACATGGGAACCATTATGGACGAAATCGGTGCTAAATGGGGTCAAATGTCTACTCTTGAACAAAACCAGTTGGCTTATGTGGTTTTAAGTAGCCACAATACGAAGTAATTCGTAGGTGTTTATAACACTACAACATTCCTATATCGGTGAACCCTAAGTTTGTACAAATAAGGGAATACCGAGATAACAATATTTTTATTTTAGGTCTTGACAAATATAAAATATTGATTATAATAAGTAATAGGAGGTGGTATTATATGCTTTTAACGAAATTCGTTAAAGTAAAAGTAAACAACCATTCTATGTCTCATTATAAATCACTCGGATATAATGTAAAAATGTTTGACGAAATACAAGTCCCTGTTGAGGATTTAACACCCAAAAGTACAGTAAAAGTCTCTGTAAAATGTGATTATTGTGGAGCGGAATATAACATTACATATTCTTGTTATACAAGAAACGTATCGCTAGATAAATCTTTAGGAAAATCCAGAACGGACGCTTGTATACATTGCCGTCATCTTAAAGCGAAAGATACATTTAAGGAGCGGTATAACATAGACAACCCAATGCAATCACAGGATATTAGAGATAAAGCAAGAGCAACAAATATTCAAAGATACGGATGTGAAAATCCAATTTTGAACAAAGAAATAAATAGCAAAAGAATCAAAACACTTATCGAAAGATATGGCGAGGATAACCCTATGAAAGTAGATGAATTTGCTAAAAAACAAATGGAGTCTATGCAAGGTGATAATGGATTATATAGTTACTGCCAAAAGTATTTAGCAGACTTATATAATGGAGTTATAAATCATAGGATTGGGAAGTATCTTTTTGATATTTACGTTGAATCTGATAAATTAGATATTGAGATAAATGGCTCTGGGCATAATCTCGATGTTGTTCTTGGCAAAATGACGCAAGAACAATTTAATACCAAAGAAAAAAATAGAATTGATACTATCAGAGACAACGGCTTCTATCAAATCATTTTCGTGCTAGACAAGGATAAACTACCGGAAAATGATATACTAGAACGCTTAAAAGATTTTGCTCTTGTTAAATTTAACGGTGGGTGTAAAGTAATCCATTTCTATTGTGACAGAGGTTACATTGAACTAGATAACGAAGTTATCAAATATAACTACAAAGACCTTATTAAAAATATTGCATCGTAACGACTAAGGAGGAATGCTCCTTATATCAAACACATCTCTTATTGTTGGGATGTGTTTTGTTGTATAAGGATGAAAATATAGTCTGAACTATAAGGAAACTTATAGAAGAGCGGTCAAGTGTAAAGACACTTTTAAGGAGAACCGTTCTCGCCTATTTTAATAATAGGTCACAAAAGTAACAGATTGGGCAGGCGTAAGACAGAGAAACGTATTTATTGCAGCTATGGAAGACTACAATAAAGTCTTGGAAGCAACCGAAGTTTCTCAAAATGCAAATGGTGTTGCTGCTGAAAAGATGACGGTTTACAATGAATCTCTTGAAGCTGCACAAAATAGATTAACCGCGAGTGTTCAACAATTTGCACAAGACTCTAACCTTGATAGAACCCTTGCATTAGCCTACGACGGTTTGTCCAAAGTCGTAGAAATCCTAAATATTCTACTAAATAAAATTCCAGTTTTAAGTCCACTAATTAAAGCTCTCGGTGTTGCTCTAGCAACAGCTTTCGCAGGCAATATACTTAAAAATATATGGGAGACATCCAATTTAATTGGGCAACTTCCAAGTCTTGCGATAACTGCCACAAGTGCGATTGGGGCACTAAATACAACATTATTTACAATAGGTTCTGTTGCAATACCAATATGGGGTGTAGTAGCAGCCATTACCGCCATTGGAGCTGTTGCGAAAGTTGCATGGAACGCTTGGAAAGATGCTCAACCAGAGGCACAAGTCAAAAAAGCAAATGAAGCCTTGCAAGAGAGCCAACAGAACCTTGATGAGACAAATAATAAAATAACTGAAATTAACAAACAAATCTCAGAAATCAACTCTAAAGGTACTTTAACATTAGCAGATGAGCAACAAAAAGAGAACCTTCAAGAACAACTTGATGTTCTAAAAGAAATTCAGAAAACGCAAAATGATGTTAATGAGGCGAATAAAGCCGTATCAAAAGAAAAAACTCAGGGAGAAATTAAATCAAGATATGGCGATAATAAGTCTGTTGAAGAATATCAGTCTTCTTTTGTGGGTATCGCACCAAGACTTTATGATGCAGAATCGGCAAGCGTCAATCAACTCCTTGCGAATATTGCCCAGCTAAACAAAGAAAAACAAAATCTCGATAAAACAGATGAGAATTATGCGACTAGGTTACAACAACTTAATTCTCAGATGGACGCTCAAACACTTGCTTTACAAAATCAGAAATTAACAATTCTTCAAGATATGCAAACTTTACAAAATCTTGGGGATACAAGTTCTGACGTGTATAAGATGCTTCAAGAGCAACTTGACACGGTTAACCTAGCGCTTGACCCGTCTAATTTTGAAACGATTAAAGTCCAAAATTTGATTGACACTTCTGGTATTTCTGATAAGTTACAAGAAGCTGTCCAAGCTGGTGACGAAGCCGGGCAAAAGACGGCAGAAGCGTATGCAAATAAATTTGCACAACAAATTCTAAATTCTGATGATTCTATAAAAGCAGCTTGGGCGCAAGCTATGAATATTGATGTCAATGACTTAAACATTGACAATTTAACACAAGAACTCCTTACGAAGTTCCAGCAGATGTACGGGCAAGTTAATCAAGCGATATTTGAATTAACTTCCGAACAGGTTGCAGACTGGACTACTGAGGCAACAAATGCTCTTGTTACTCAAGACGAAGCAATGAAGGATTACATTTCTACCGTTGCAAATGTCACAGAGAAACAAGAGATTCTAAATGCGGCATATAGCGAAATGAAAGAAAAGGGCGAGCTTAGTGTCGCCACAGTTCAGAAACTAATTGAACAAGAACCATCTCTTGTTAGTGCGCTTACTGTAGAAAATGGACATATTAGAATAAATATTGATTCTCTTCAAGATTTATCAAATGGTTACTTTAATACGGCTATTGAAACAAAAAAGCAACAAATAACACAAACGCAGTCTGTGATTGATGAAACAAAAAAAAGAATAGAAGCAATAAACCAAGAAATGATTGCTCTTGGTAAACTTATTAAAAAAAGAATTGAAGCAGGAGAAAAGGTTTCTGCGACAGATTTAGACACGTATCGTGGACAGCAAAAAACAGAATATTATCTTAAACAACAAGGAAAGCAAGCGCAAGAGACCAAGGACGATTTACAAGAGCAATTAGATGCTTTAACAAAACTAGAAAAAGCTGGACTAACTTATACACCTTCAAAAGGCAAATCTTCCGGGAAATCTGGCTCTTCTGGTAAATCTGCCGCTGATAAAGCCGCAAAAGAATTTGAAGACTCAATTAAAGATAAAGTTAAAAACCTAAAGAGCATTGTGCAGCTGTATTCTGAGAATGCTAACTGGGATGACCCAACTGTTATCAAAGAGTTCCAAGACAGATATGACAAACTCTTAAACGAAGTCATAAACGACCCAAAAGCCAGAAAAGTTCTAGCTGATGCGTTTAATCTTGATATAAGCAATATGCCAGTTGAACAACAGATTCAAGAACTAACAACGCTATGGCAAAAACAAGCTGGCACAATTCAAGAATCGTACCAAAAACTTCTAAAGAATCTAGCTAAAGAAGATTTGAGTTCTGCTAAAGCTGTTATAGAAAAATATAAAGATGGTATTTATGGCGCTTGGAGTTCTGACGAAGCGCTGAATGCAGCAAAAGCGGATTATCAGAAGTTTATTGACAAAATCACCAATGATGCAGATTACAGAGCTGCTATGGCAGAAGCGTTAAATCTTGGTGATATTAGTGGAGAACCAGTAGAGAAACAAATAGAGGCTGTTATAAACGCCTTACAAAAGTCTACTGGTACACTTGATGATGCCCAACAAGACCTATATGATGACGCTTCTAAGAATATCAAAGCATTACAAGATGAAATCGAGGACATGATTGATACAGCAATCGACCTACTTGAAAAAGCAGGCGATTTTCTGTTTGATATGCTAGATAAGATTTCTGACAGATATGATGCCCAGATTGACAACCTTGATAAGATTTCTGACGAACTTGATGACCAAAAAGATGCTTTTGAAGACAAAATTGACCAGCAAAAAGAACTCCTAAAACTTCAAAAAGAAGAGATGGATAACGCTGACGAGCTTGCTGAAAAGAATAAGTCTATTGCAGACATTGATGCTCAATTGATGGAATTGCAATATGACAACTCAGCAGAAGCACAAGCCAAACGTTTGAAACTTCTTGATGAAAGAGCAGAAAAAGAAAAAGACCTTGCTGATTGGCAAAAGGATAACGATTATAACACCAAGATTGATGCTCTTGATAAAGAAAAGTCAGAATACGAAAAGACAATTGAAGCAGAAAAGAAAGCTATAGAAGCACAAAAACAAACTTTGCAAGATGCTCAGAAACAATTTGAAACTACTCTAGGGAACATCCAAAATGGTTTTAATACATTTATTAAAATTCTTAGTAGTGATTTAGTTAAAAATCTAATCAGTAAAGCGCTAATTAATACCGGTAGCGATACTGTAACAAACTTGCTTACAGGATACAACAAACTATTCGGTTCTGGTATAGATACAGATGTAACAGGGAAGATTAACGCCGGATATAAGAGTTTAAACGAAATTGGTGGAAAAATTACAAATGGGCTTAACCTATCTGGTGTTTCTAAAAACATTAATTCTTCACTAGAAGGAATTGTTAAAAATTTTGGCAATTTTTCAAATGGAATTAACAGAGTTATTCAGCCCGGAATACAATCTGTTTCTAATATTTTTAGTAATTTTGGAAACGTTCTTAGAAATTCATTTAGCTTAGATTGGAACGGTATAACCAATTCAATGAGTGGTGGATTAAAAGTCGTATCTAGCACATTCTCTAGTATGTTTAATCCAATTGCAAAAGGCGCAAGTGCAATTGGTGACGCTATCGGAGCCGGTATTACAGGATTTTTCCCGGGAATTTTTACTGCTCTTGGTACTCTTGTAACAACGGTTGGTACAGCTATGAGCGGAGTGCTCAAGGCAATTGCAACAGCTATGTCTTCCGTTCCTGTCGTTGGATGGGCGATTGCTGCTGCCGCCGTTGTTGGCGCAATTGCACTAGTAGCGTCTATTGCATCTATTGTAAGTAAAACAAAGAGTAGTAAAGTTGCTCGGCCTACACAGTCTTTTACAGCAAAAAAGCACCATACTGGTGCTGACTATGTTAAGAAAGAAAATCCTGCTCTTGATAAGATGTTGGGCCTTAATGATGATGAAACTGTATCTATTCTAAAAGTTGGTGAGGCGGTTGTTCCTACATGGGCTAACAATGCGACAAGCTCTGCTTCTAGCAACAGATTCACGGGTAGTCCATTTAGTAGTGCAGTAGATACTGCCATTAAGTCAGCGAATACAAATACTAAGACATATTCTAGCTCTGATAATTCTACAATAAATATTTCTATGCCTATTAATATTCAAGGAGATGCAGATATTTCTACTGTAAATTCTTTGAAGAAAGAAGCAGATAATATTGTGAATAGAGTTCTCAAAAAGATTAATAATCAAACCAAAATTGGTGGATATAAAAATATAAAAGCAGCAACAGTTTAATTAAAATTGCCGATACTATTAGGATATCTTAACAAGTCGGCTATATATGAAAGGAGTGATATTTATGCCGATGGGATATCCTTTTATTTTTAACGGAGTTCAAAGTGAAGCATACAATGTCTCATTAGTGTTTATAGATAACTCTTATACAAATAGAACTTCTGGTGGCGACAAGAATGTTATTACTGCGTCAATTAGAAGAAATCCTATAAAACAATATCTCGACACTGAGTATGAGAACGTATTGCAGTTCCCTATTGAAATTGTATTTGATAACGCTGTTGATATTTACGAATTGACAAACTTAAAAAACTGGCTCACCGCTCCTATCAGATATGAACAGCTTCAAATATGCGCAGAACATTTTGAGCGTTATTATTATAATTGCATAATTCATCTAAATGAAGATTTGATTTATGGCGATGGGTATCGTGGCGTATCTGCAACAGTTGAATGCGATGCTCCATATGCGCATGAATTTGAAAGAGTTGAAAAATATACATTAAACCCAGACGTAACCAAAACAGACACTTTTATTTTTGAAAATTATTCAGACGATTTTGAATTTATGAAACCAATACTAAAATTTCATATGTCTACTGATGGGAATTTTAGTATAAATGTTAAGCATTATAGCGATGGGAAATATATGGTCGTTAAGGATGGAGTAATTATGCTAAATAATGAAACATACGACAAGTGCACAACTTATTGCAAATTAAATGGAATTTCTATTTCTTACATAGAGAAAGCCGTTGATTATAATGTAACGACAAACTTTTCACATCTAAATAAAAACGATATTGTTTATCTTGATAATGAAAGTTGTGTTATGACGTTAAATGATACGGTTACTAGTGATATTTTTTCAAAATTTAATAAAAAATTTTTTAAAATTCCTCGTGGAATGAATACTATTTCAGTATATGGCGTAGCAGACTACATGTATATAGTTTATCAAAACGCCAAGCGGTTAGGGGGGAGTTATTATTAATTTCACTTTTGATTTAAATAAAAGATATGAATACCCGATTATTGAGTTATGTAACCCAGACAAAACCGTAATAGGTATTGTTGCTGGCATCTCTGAATTAGTAATCTCTCCTAAATGGGGTTCTTGTTCAGAAGTAACATTTACTGTTTACAAAGAAATCAATAACAAACCAAATCTATGCTATGAAAAACTTCGCAAAAGCAGACTAATTCACGTTGATGGGTTTGGATATTTTACAATTAGCAGTGATGATGAAGAGCTTGAAGATAAAATTACTCATAAGTCTATTCAGGCATACTCCGTAGAATATCTATTAAATAATAAAGGGATAAATCTAACTTTTGTAACAACAGCGGGAGATATTAATAATACCTCGAGTACAACAATCATAACAAGTAACTATTTCTTTTATAGAGAAACGCAACCAGAGAAATCTCTTTTACATCAACTAATTAAGGTTGCGCCACAATGGAGTATTGGATATGTAAGCTCTTCTTTAAAAAATAAGTCTCGTTCTTTTAGCGAAACAGATAAAGGATTGTATGGTTTCTTAACAAATGAAGTATCCCAATCTTATGAAGCGTTGTTTGTATTTGATAACGAAAACTATGTTATTAACGCATACGATACTTCTGAGGTTGTTAAGAAAACAAACATCGTTTTGTCTTTTGATAATTTAGTAAAAAATGCCACGGTTAGTGAATTGTCTGATGATATTTACACCGTTATCAATGTTTCAGGAGCGGAAGACCTCAGTATTGCAAAGGTTAACCCAAACGGAACAAAAAAGCTTTTTTGTCTCGATTATTACACAGGAGTTCTTGATAAAAACGCAAGTAACTATTACGAAAAATATAATGATTGGATTACAGATAATAAATTAAAAAAGAAAGTTCTTGAGTGGGAAAAGGCAAATAGAGATGCTATTTATGATACAAGCGAAGATTCTTATGGTTCGTGGACTTCTTTGCAAAAAAAGTTTAATTTGCTACTTTTGACTCAGCAAGCATCACTAAATCAGATGCAAACATACTGTGATACCGCACAACAGAACATGTCTTTGTACACTGACTACTCAGTTCTTGACAAACTCCAAGTTTATGCAAAATGGAAATCTTTTATTGTAGAAAAAGAAGGGTATGTGACATACGGAGAAGCGAAGTCAAAAGGATACACCATTGTTGACTATTATGAGGTTGATAGATATACGACGGATAGCAACCGCAATGTTACATTATATGCTTACTGGAAGAACTATTCTCAAGCCTGTGAAGCAAACCTAAATATCCTAAAAACAGGCGGTAAATTATATAATGTCAGAAAGATAGATTTCGAGGACGTTGAAGACGAAAACCAAAGAACAAGAAATGCGGATTTTAATGTCCCATCAGATTCTACACTTATTGCAACAGGCGAAAGCGTATCTACAGAAGTAGAAAATCATAGCATAACACCATCTGGCGCACATTCAAAATACTCTATAAATGCGTTAACAAAAGAAATTTCTAGTATTCAAGCAGAAAGAGATAAAATTGTAAAACAGTATTCTTATGATTATTATTTTACAAACGAAGAAAAATTGGCTCTTGACCCATTCCTTATTGAAGGAAGTTTCTCCGATGATACATTTATTGTAACAGATAGTATGCAGACAAAAGACTATTCTGATAACTCTACAAAAGTCGAGGTTATTAAACCAAATGGCGATATGGTTGTAAAGTCCGTGGGAGAACTAACACAAGAAGATGTTATTGTTGATGATATCTATGTTGCGGGACAGCTTGTGGACGCTGGTTATGAAAAATTAAAAGTTGTTAGTCAGCCAAAATTTTCTTTTGAATTAGACAGTACAAATTTCTTATTCGTTGAAAAATTTAAACCGTTTATTACGCAACTATTATCTATTGAAAAAAATACTGGTAGTTTATTTGGTTCAATTATAAATATACAGCTTGCGGATGATAACTGGGTATTTCCGTATTTGCAAGAAATGGAAATACAGTATGACGACCCAGATAGTTTTTCTATGACTTTTGGAAACAGATTTAGATTATCAGATGAGGCATACACTTTCGATGAACTGCATAACGAAACAACAAGCGCAGTCTCTAGTGTTGGCTCTTTGTTGTCTGCCATATCTCAACCTGTAACGAATGGAACAATTGACGCTGTTACACAATACACCAAAACAGCATTAATTGCGGCAAATCAATCTATTAAAGCAACTACTGATAATGATTTTACATTTGGTAGTTATGGTATTAAAGGAAGAAAAGTATCTAAAGAAGATAATAATATAAATGGCTTTAGCCCGGAGCAGCTTTGGATAACAAATAATAAAATTTGTTTTACAGACGATGGATGGGCTACTACAAAAGCTGTTTTTGGTAAAATAAAGGATGCCAATAATAAAGACACTTACGGACTAATTGCAGATAGTATTGTTGGTAAATTAATAATGGGTAACAATCTCGTTATTTCAAATAGTGCAAACACTTTTGTCGTTAATGAAGATGGCATGACAATTAGTAATGACTCCATGGAGATTAAATTAAGTCCAGATTCAGGTATTGATATTTTTAAAAAAACGGCATCCGGAGACAAAGATGTATTTCAAGTTGATAAAAATGGCAACCTATCTATAACCGGTGGCAGAATCACTGTCGGTGATGGAGAAAGTATGGGCTATATTATCGACGGAAACAATGGATATATAGCGTCTATTATAAAAGATGATAAAGGAAACCCATTATTTGAATTAACGGCAGACGGACACATGACGGTCTCCGGGTTAAATCTAGGAGGCACAGAAGTTCCAACACCGTCTGACCCAATACCCCCAGAAGGTTCCGATGGCGTTGTTGAAGATGCTGGTAATGGACTTACCGGTGGCTTCTTTGAAGCAGCATGGACGCTACTAAAGTTCTTCTGGCTTGGCCCATATATTGCTATCAGAGACCTCGTTGGGAAACGAGATACAGATGGGTGGAGAAAAATATGGGGTTATTATTCTAAAAGAACTATCAGTACAATGTTAAATGACATATATAATTCCGGGTTCAACATTGTATACCAAAATAATATGACTTCTTATGTTTCTGAACAAATAGCAGACAACAATAAATACCTTAGTAATTTATATACCACAAAGGCATTTATAAAAGATAACTATAAGCCGTGGAATGACATGGTTTGGTCTGACGGCTCTCAAATAGAAGGAACTTTAACATATTTACAGAATAATTATCAGCTTAAATCTGATATGTCAAATTATTATACATCGTCTCAGATTGATAGTAATTTCGTACTGAATAATTTTCTAACACAACATTATTTGTCTAAAACAGATATGGGAGTCAATGACAACGATAAATTATTATGGCAAACTGTTACAATTGGTAGCAAAAGTTATACAATTCTAACCAAAACATAAAGTATTTAAAGGGGTAAATTATGGAAAAAGAAAGTCTAATTTCTCTGACAGAGAAAATCAAACAAGCATTAAATGCTGTGTCTGTGTCTGGATACGGCAACTTAAAAACACTGTCTAATTGTATTGATGCGCTAACAGAGCTTGAAAAAAACATTAACACCTATCAACAAGATATTCAGAAAATGCTCGAAAAACAAATCAAAGATTTTACTACTTCTGTTATTCCAACTGAAATGCAAGAAACAGACGGAGTAATGCCTGTGTATCCGAATAAACCGAAACCACAACGAATTGAAAAAGAGGTGGATAATAGTGGAGAGAATTGAATCTAAGCAATTCAGGGACTATTCACAACAAATTGACGATATTACATTTTTTCAAGGCGATACAATTACTATCCCATTTCAATTTATTGATTTTGACGGGGATGTTGTAACGTTAAGAAAAACCCCTAAGAGCCAAACCTATGTTAAATGGCTTTTATGCCCATTTGGTCAGTATCAAAATCCACTAATTGAGCTTAAATCAGACTCTGTAAATTCCCCAAGTGGGGATGTTTATATTGATGACGAGACAAACATTGTTTATGTACATATTGATGATTCCAAAACTCAAAAACTAATTCATGGTAAATATGTACAACAAATAATTCTATATTATGACTTTGAAAACGGCAATCCACAAAAAGAATTTAGACGCGCACAAGGATTTGTAATTTTCAATGAAAAAATTCGTGATTACGAATAAAGGAGGTATCTTATGGTATCAAAAGTCTTTGCGAATAAAATTAACGCAGAAATCTTTGGTGGACAAAATTATATTCCACCTACTGTTTGGTATTTTGGCCTTTCTACGAAACCAATCACAGATGGTGTAATCCCGACTGGTGGAGAGCCTACGAACACAGGATATGAGCGTACTAGAATCACCAATGACCAAAATAACTTTACAACCCCAACTTATAACTCAACTTATCCGTTAAGTTTTGTATCTAACAAGGTTGCAATCACTATGTCTGAAATTACAGGTGGAAACCAAATTACAGTTCCATATTTCTTCCTTTCTAGCGAAGAAACAGGAACAACTTGCGAGGTCTGGGGAAATTTTGCGAACGCTCGTGTATTGACCGTTGACTCTCAGTTGATTATTAAAGCCGGTGGAGCTATTTTCGCCCTAGAAAATGCTTAATGTTTTTGGAGGTGTTATAATTGTTACCTCCTATTAGAATTAAACTTCCTGACAGAAATCAGGACATGTCCCTACATCATCAGTCTCCAATAAAAATCAAAGTAAAAGAAATAAAGAAAAATGCAACTTCTGATTATCAAGTACCTATTAAGATTAAAATATGCGATAGAGATAAGAATATGGGACAGACTTATGAAAAACGGCAAGCTAAAGTAAGAGAAAAAGACGGAAGGGTTATTGTTAAATACAAAGAAGATATTTTGGAAACAGATGAGATACTAGAGTATTTGTCTAACGACTATATTAAACCGATTAGAATAAAATTGTCTACTCTTGACCTTGTTTACACTTGGCTATACGAGCTTATATTCAGATTTAATTTTATAGCTAAAATAGAATCTCACATGGCTATTGTTGTAATGTATGGTAAATTTGTTATTAAATTACTATTTTTTGATAATATATTTGAAGCTCTAGTAAAAAATTTTGGAATTATAAAATCTTCTTTTATATTTAAACACATCATAGCAGAAGCTCTTGATATTTTCAAGGTCGATGGGTTAAAAATTCTTCTTAAATTTAATCACAAGTCTTCTGGTACTGTGAAAATTTTACAAAAAGAGATAGATTATGGGAGTCTTAAATTTAAGTCACCAGACGTTACAAAGAGCGCGGTGTATATAATAGAAAAACGTACTATCGGAGAATTAACAACCGGAGCAATTGAAGACGAGTTTTCTAATAACAAAACAATCTTTGATATTCTATACAAATATAGAGTTGAGCAAGAAGACCCAGATTTTTATGATTAAATTTATTGAGAGGTGATTAAATGCCAAAAGAATCAACAAATCTAAAATTGAAACTATATAATGCTATTACCGACGCAAAAGAATTTGCAGTAGACTGGTTTAATAATATTTTTGATTATACTAATAGTAACTGGGTTAAAATTGATGACGCTTATAAAGAAATAAAAGACAAATTTAATAACTACCCGCTCAAAGATGGCACTGGTGCAACAGGAGATTGGGATATCAATGCCAAAAGTGCAACAAATGACTCTATTGGTCAACAAATAGATGCGACGTACATCAAAGATTTACGTCCAACAGGGGATAAAATCATTATCACAAAGGGCAATAATGAGACGAGTACAATTGACGGTGCTGCTCCAAAAGGATATATATTAACAGAAACCATCCCTGCGTCTACTATAGCTGGACAAACATGGTTTCATGTAGGAAGCATTTCTAACACATCAGACGGTGATTTAATAAAAATTGAGATTAACTGTCCTACAATTGTTTCAACAGAGAATGACTCTGTCGCTTATAGTAAGAATATTACATTATTCATCCATGACTTAGCACAGACAAATGATAGCGATTTATCTACAGCCTATATTTTCTCTTATATTATGTATGATGATAAGCTAAAATCTTCCGATGTAAATGTCGAAAACAATTCAACAAAAAAAGAATTTTTCTATTTAATCCCAACATCGGGCGGAAACGGTCAGAGTAACGCAGAACTATGGATAAACACGGACTCTACATTCTTTAATTCTATTATCAATGTATCTATAGCTAAAAAAGACAATTGGGGATATGTATTAAAATACTCCGCAAACGCCCCCTCTATTGACCAAGCTATTACTCCTTATTCTAAAACAAGCGTTGTTACAGATACTAATTATGCTACGAGAACTAATGCCGGTATTGTACAGATTGGAGACAATATTACAGTTGGTAATAAAGGCTTGATTAGTTTAATAAAAGACAATATTGACGGAGCACTTGGTTATGAGGCAGCAGAAAAAATAAATCTTGTATCTATTACGATTCCTACAACTGGATGGAACCAAGATAGTAACTCCGCTTATCCGAATTATATTGACATTGTAGCTACAGGAATTACAGAAAGTGATTGTGTTGCACTTGTCATTGCACCAGATAGTAATGTAGTCGCTAAAAAATGTTATTTTACTTCAACAGAATCATTACCTAATTATTTGAGAATCCGTGCTCGTAACATCCCAACAGAACCCATTAAAGCCTTTTATTACATTATTCGAGAAGATATCCTTATGAGTTTTGGTCAAACCCCTATTGGTGGAGCGATGCTCCCTCCTGCAACGACAACAGAGCTAGGTGGCATCATTGTAGGAGAAGGGCTAAAAGTTTCTGATAAAGGTGTGTTGAGTGCTGACATTGTAATCCCAGAAGTGGACAAACTAACTGCCTACCCCGTGGGCAGTATTTTTCAAACAGTCAGTAACACCAGTCCCGCCGCCGTGTTTGGCGGCACATGGGCGCATATCGCGTCCAACCGCGTGCTGATGGGCGCTGCTGCCAGCCAAATAGCGGGCACCACCATGGAGGCCGGACTGCCGAACATCACAGGCAGCTTTACAACAAAAACAACAGACGTAGGCGGGTCTCCCTTTAGTGGTGATGCTAACGTACTTTCCGCTAAGGGTTCTCTGGCTTTTAGTGAAAAGAGCGCTAATTATAGCGGTTACACTGGACATTCTGGAAGCCAATATGATATTCAATTTGATGCTTCTCGCTCGAATCCTATCTACGGCCGCAGCTATACCGTGCAGCCTGCCGCCTACTATGTGCACATCTGGAGAAGAGTTGGTTAATTTATACGTTTCCATAACTCCCATTTGTAGCACCTATCAGAACGCGGTCTTATTGTTTTTCGATAATTACTTTTATGATTTATTTAAATTGCATTATAATAAAAATTAAATATAATAAAAGGAGGAATGAATATGGCTTATGGCCCAACGTCTATCGGTGGATATATGGCTCTTTCCCCTGCAACCAAAGAGGATATTGGTGGGGTTAAAATAGGTAAGGGAATAAATGTAGAAAGCGATGGAACAATTAATGTAGAATCTATTGATAATGTAAATAATTTTAAATTCAAGGCACAGACATCTGACCCCGGAGCCGGAAGCCCTTTGGAAACCGGCACAGTCTTGTTCGTTTATTCGTAAGGAGGTGTTTGAGTCATGGATAAAATTATCCCAGACTATAAGGTTGAGATTAAAAATGCGGATTATTCTTCCATTGAGAGTGCGGTGGATGAACATAATGATTCTGCTAAACCCGGCGAAAAGTATTGGGGCATTTCCATGGATAATGGATACTACACTGTCTACGAATATGGAGAAGTCCCGGAACCTACGCCAGAACCAGAACCTGTAGAGCCAACCATTGACGAAGTACGTCAGAACAAACTAGACGAAATGTCGTCTATCTGTGAACAAGTAATATACAGCGGTGTTGATGTCGAGCTAAGTGTTGGTAAGAAACACTTTAGTTTAACGGCAAATGACCAAACTAATATTGACGGAATCTTTTCTGCAATCACTCTTGGAGCGACCGAATACCCATACCACGCAGATAATGAACCGTGCGAAATGTATAGTGCTTCTGATATAATGACACTATATATCGCCGCAAAAGGCTTTGTTACTCAGCAAACGACATATTGTAATGCATTACGTCAATGGATTAAACGAGAGGATAAAATTGAAACTATTTCTACAATTCGGTATGGTGATACGTTGCCTTCTGACTTGCAGACAAACGTAGAAAATATTTTGACTGCTGCGAATGCTCAGATACAAGCGATTGCAGGGAAATTGACGACTGCAATTTCAGGCTAAACAGGGGGTAATTAATATGAGTGCATATATCGGAATTGGGGGGGTGGCGAAAAGCATCTCCAAGATGTATATCGGAGTAGACGGTAAAGCACGTCAAGTCCAGAAGGCATACATTGGTGTGAATGGGGTTGCTAGATTGTGGTATCAGCGCGACACGCTGCTTGGCAGCTACGAAGTGGGTAAGACCGTCAAAATCGCCGTGAGCGGCAAGGACTACGACTGGCTGGTGGTGCATCAGGGCATTCCGGATGCTGGTATTTATGACGCAAGCTGCAATGGCACGTGGCTGCTGATGAAAGACATCTACGAAAACAGCCAGTGGCGTAGTTCGGGCACTAACGACTACGCCAACAGCACCATCCACTCCTACCTGAACAGCACATTCCTAAACCTTCTCGAGCCGAACATCAAGAACGCCATCAAGCAGGTAAAGCTCCCGTACCGCAAAGGCGGCAACACGTCTACGATTGTCACCAGCGGCTCGAACGGCCTGTCTGCGAAGATTTTCCTGCTCAGTGCGACCGAAACGAGTTTCAACTTCCCCTATATGCCGAGCGGCGAAGGTGCGGAGCTGGCCTATTTCAAGGGCTGTGCGGATGATAGCTCGGATTCTAAGCGTATCGCATTCCTCGACGGCTCTGCCACATACTGGTGGCTCCGCTCTCCATTCTGTGCCGACAGTGGATATGTCATTACTATCGACTCCGTTGGCGACCGGAGTATTTTCGTCTGCTACGACTTGGCTGGTATCCGCCCCTGTATAATTCTGCCGCAGGACGCGACGGTGGACGACACTGGGCATGTGGTAGCGTAAACCGGAAAACCGAAGAAAGGAGAAGAAAATGGAAATAATTGATGAAACTGGGAATGAAATTTTCAACCCTAATCTTGAACTTGGATATCTTATAAATGACATTAAAACAATCCACCATGACAAAGTTGATGAAGTAAAAGAAAAATTTCATTATGAAACCATTGCCGAATATCCAAATGGCGGCAAAGATGTAAAAAAAATTGTTGACGTTGAAGAAGTGAAAGCAAAAGATGCTTGGGATGAAGAAATCCCAATTCAAAAATACATCTTATATACAGCAGAAGAGCTAGAAGCAAAACTAATCGAAATTAAAAATACTAAAATTGCGAAATCCAAAACTGACCTTAAAGAATATCTTGCATCTCATCCACTCCAATGGATTGATGGAGAATATTATTCTGTAACAGAAGAAAAACAGGCGCTATTAACAAGCAACCTCGCCGCCTATCAGATTTCATCTACAATCGGGGAATCTATGGAACTTACATGGAATACAACAGGAGAGAGATGTAGAGTATGGACTTACGAAAATCTTGCGGCGCTTTCTCTCGCTATTGTTAAATATGTCAAACCAATAGTGTCTAAGCAACAAGATATTGAAGTAAAAATTAAAGAATGCAAATCTAAAAATGAAGTTGATAATATTGAGATTAAATACGAATAAGGTGATTGTATGAGAAATTTTGCAAAAGAATCACTTAAAATTATAATCTTGTTTTTAATTGGTGGTTTTGCATATTGTGGAATAGAAATGCTTTATCGCGGATATACCCATTGGACAATGGGTATTCTTGGTGGTTTTTGTTTCGTTGTTATCGGTGGATTAAACAATTATCTACCTTGGGAGATGAAGATTTGGAAGCAGTCTATAATTGGCGCACTTGCTGTAACAAGTTGTGAGTTTATCGCAGGAATTATATTAAATCTGTTCCTTGGTCTTCATATTTGGGATTATTCACATATCCCGTTTAATATTCTTGGTCAGGTTTGTTTGCCGTTCTCTCTACTTTGGGTATTATTGTCTTTTGTCTGTATCTTTATTGATGACTGGCTTAGATATAAATTATTTAAGGAAGAAAAACCAAAATATTACTGGTAAAGAGGTGATTTGTTGAAAAATATTATAGATATCTCATATGCGCAAGGTAAAATCACTGACTCACAATGGAAATATTTCAAGGAAAATTTAACAGGAATTATTATTCGTTTTGGATATCGTGGTTACGGAAATGGTGTACTGAAACTTGACAATTGTATCGCTTATAATGTATTTAAATGTCAACAATATAATATCCCGTATGGATTATATTTCTTCTCCCAAGCTATCAATAAGCAAGAGGGAATTGAAGAAGCTAATGCTATGATTAACAGTGAATATTATCAAGGCGCTACACTTGGCATTTGGTTTGATTCGGAATTTAGCAACGAAAAGCATAATGGTAGAGCAGATGCAATCTCTGTTAAATCCAGAACAGAGGCAGCGAAGGGCTTCTGTGATGCCATTATTGCATCTGGCAAACAGGCTGGTATATACGCTTCTTCTAGCTGGTTTAAAACTAATTTGGATATGAGCCAGTTGCCCTATCCTGTCTGGGTCGCACATTACGCGAGTGACTATTCTTATAAAAAGAATGTTGTACTATGGCAATATTCAAGTTCTAACCCAATGAAAATTCCGGGTTTCAATAGATTAGATTGCGATAAAATTATTGACGAATCTTTTTTTGGTGGTCAGCCAAATATTAAAACCAAAAAAGACTACATCAAACAAATTCAATCTGCTCTCTGTGTAACCACAGATGGTATTGCAGGAAGAAAAACAATTGCAGCGACAATCACTATTAGTAAAACTAAAAATAACAGACACGCAGTTGTAAAGCCGTTACAAGAATATCTAAATTATCTTGGATATAATTGTGGCAATGCTGATGGTATTGCTGGTGTTAAATTTGACAATGCTGTAAAACAATTCCAAAAAGACCATGGATGTGTGGTTGACGGTGAACTAACAGCCCAAAAAACAACTTGGAAAAAACTTCTAACAGTTTAATCCATATATTAAAGGAGACGTATCGTTTCGATACGTCTCCTTCTTTTTAGCGTTTTTAGATTTTCATTTTAATATCAATCTCACTGGCAATCGCTTCTGGACGACACCACGAATATTGATGCTCTGCTAACTCTGGATATCCTGTCACCAAGTCAACACCTAGACAATAATAACTATGGGCGATACAATCATCACATACGCCAAGCTGTCTAAGCGTCAATTCCATATCGTCATGGAAATAGATATCAGACCTGATATACCACCTGTCTTTATATTTAAAAACAGTTCCTAATGGTAAACTTTCAATCGTCTGTTTGTCACTATAGCGTACTTCACGAATACCAGCCATATTATCACCTATTAAGTACAAGGATACCATGCGCCATTAAGCTCAAGCGTAGGAATGTCATAATCTTTAGCCGCCTGATGTTCAATTTTGCAACCACGAGCATCCTCCCAGCCATCCATAAATACAGCTAGGTCTGCCTTTGCAAGAACCTCAAGAGAACGACCAAGATAAACAAGAGACGGGACATCTTCTGCAAAATGGAAGATAGTATCAAGGATATTGATATCTTCACCTAGATACTTCTTTAGGTCTTTAACAAATTGTTCACGCTCATATTCAATTTCTTCTGTTTTCTTACCATTCATAGGCTGACTAATAAACACATTCATCTTTGGCATCACTTTTTCTCCTTATCTTTTGAGACAACATTGATTAGTTCGAGAGCGCCATTGTAAATAGTCATGCAATCATCAATCCAATCATTTAGATAGAAACCCGAAATTACAACACGAGAACCACCTTTGCCATCGTTAGAGAGTGCATCAGCTTCACGCTTCAATGAATTTAGAACAAGAATCAGCTGTTCAAGATTAGGCAAATCCATTTGAGTGATGTAAAATTGTAAATTAAGAAGAGTTAGAACACCTGTAGTCTTTAGTGGGTATTTAGTTTCTTTACTGTCGAACATTTGAATCGACCTCCTTTATTAGTATTTTAACACGGTTCTTTGATTTTGTCAAGAACTTCTTTGTCCAAATTAAATCCGTCAAAGTCTCCGTTTGCTTTATGATAACACATTTCCCAATCATGTGCACGTTTTTCTGCCTCGCCATGCCATTCAGAATAGTTTGTGTACCAATATAAATTTGATAACGCCAGCATCTTCCAAAGCTCTAATTCTGTTGCAGATTCCAATGGCTTCTTCCCGTGCTTAATGGCTACTTCGGTTAAATTATCCAGAGTCCACCAGCGCCAATAGTCACAAATGCCATAAACGCCCATACCGTATGTACCAAATAGTTCTGGGTAATCACTCTCGGCTCCAAGCCAAGGTTCTGAATTTTTTACAGCTTCGATAAGATTTTCTTTGCCCGGTTCAAATCCAAGACAATAACGAGTAGTTATATCTCCTTTATAAACACCCGGCTTTAGCTTACCATTATCATCAAAGCCGATATCTACTAGATTATCATATTCTTCATCTGTAATAACACCATTCTTATGAAGTTTTTCAATACGAGCTTTATACATAATTGCCTCACTTATTACTACTACCAAGAGCGCCAATGCCACGTTCAGAATCAATCTTTTGTAGTTCTTCCACACTAATTTCAGAAATATTTACAACTGGAACGTATTCAACGGCAAATTGGGCAATAGCTTTTGAGGTTGGAACACGAATTTCATCTTCGCTGTAAACAACTTCATCACCATAATTTGACAAAACAATATTTTTATCGTTGCCATTATAAATGGATACAAACCATTCCCCACGATAACCAGAGTCAATCTGACCAGCCATAACAATCATGTTGGCTTTTGTGTTAGAGCCACGCTCACGAATAGCAATGCGATATTTTCTGTCGAAAACACTATATAGACCAGTAGGAACTAGCTTATTTGTATGGGGTGGAATTACAAAGTTATTATCAATATTGGCATAAATATCATAGCATCCATCTTCGTCACGCTTGGTAGGAAATTTAACCCACTGGTCTTTACGAGCAAACTTAATATCATCTACAGAACCAATCTGACCCGCCTTATTCAGCGCTGCTTTAATTTCTTCATAACTTACTGCTTCCATTATAAAACTCCTTCTTCCATATGTTATATTTAGCCTGCTTATTTCTTTCAATAAAGTCAAGCAAATCATCAATCTGTTTATTTACAGATTTAATTTTTTCTTCATAAGACATTTCTTCAAACGACTTAGGCTTCACTGTTTTTGCTATGTTATGATAATCTAATTCTGTCCCTTCAATTGTTTCTGCTATTGGTGACATATAGGTATCATACACTTCTCTGTTAAATTCTGCAAATCTATTTCCAGAGCTGTCAGTATAAACATCGCTATCAATTATCTTTTTACGAAATGGATTTTGCCCTCTTGGTCTGCTCTTTGGTTTATACCCCATAATTATTACCTATGAAAACAAAATTTTAATTACTACCAATATCCGAAAGTTCCTCTAGCGCACTTTCAATAGCTTGTTTATAGCCACGCCAATACATCAAACTTTCTGTAGATAAACTATGATTCCGTATCATATTGTTTGCAAAATCAAGTTTTCTTAATAGATATTCTTTTAATTCCATATTTACCGCACCTTAGTTTTATGAATACCATCTTTCGGTATGTTCAAAAATATCAATACCTTTTTCAAATCCAAGTTTTCTAAGAGTATTACACATTACAACATCCATCTCAATATGAGCGTCTTCTGTACGCCACTGATTTTCTGAAATATGTTTCATTTTCTCGTTAAATTCATCAATCATTTCTTGTGGAATATTATACATAGCTGCTCTCCTTACTTGCTATACCAACCAAGTTGTTTCATTTTCTTTAGGATTAGCTTAGTTTCGTATCCAGTTAACCCAACACAAATATTACCCTTAAAATGCTTATCAAACGTATCCTTATCATAGGATTGAATAATATTGTTTCCATCTGTCTTATGAACAACAGTTAAGACTTGCATATATTTATCAATGTCATTATAGCGCTCATATACGACCGCCCACTTATCTTCTTTTACTTTCTTAAATCCGATTTCTTCTAGCTTCTTATCGGTGCTCTTAAACATAATCATTCTCCTTTTTCCATTAGTATTATACCTCTTAATCTTATCTTCTGTCAAGATAAGATTTTTGCAATGAAAGAAATCTTTTATTCCTTAATGATAGTTTTTAAAATTGTATTGTTAACTGAGTCTGTCCACATAATAGGAATGAAAGAATCTGAAATAAATTCTACCATTTCATCACAATCAGAGAAATACCAATCGTTGCTAAAATAATCGCGTTCAATTTTGTGTACTTCAAATTTATTAGATGAAACATTTTTAAATACCATCCATATTTCTCTACTATTCCTTCCAGTAGGAAGCCCATATTCTTCCATTGGATACCAATAAATTGTTTGTTCAATCATAGTAAATACCTCAGTCCATTCAAGTATTTTTCTTTTAGCTTATCAGTTAATGTATCTTTCAGAATTAAATGGTCTTTAATGTCTGCTAATTTAACAAACCACGCAATTTGTCCATAACGTGTTCTTGCACTGTTATGAATGCGTTCACAATAATCTTCATACTTTTCGCCTTTATTTGTAAGAAGCCTTAGAGCTTTATAAGCACATTCATAATCGGGATACAACTCGTATGGCTCATAATCTGTATCCTCTAACAAGTCGTGCATCATGGCAACGCACCAGCATTCATTGCGAATATCGACAGGGATTACATCATTATCAGAAATATAATCAGCTACACGCTTGGCATGGTCAAATGTCTCTTTGTCGTAGTATATTCTTGCCGCATGAATTGCAATTTTAGTAAGTTTAAACTCTGGCGTATCTAAGACAGATGGACATTCTTCCATTTAACACCACTTCCTTTTATAATCACTGCAAATTTCTGGTGGATTATTAAATCTACTGTATTTACAGTCACAATCATAAGTCCATGTTGCATTACTATCTTTGTATTTTAGGTGTTTACAGGTATCACAAAGGGGTAAATCTGACGGCTGTTCTTTTTGAACTTTCCTTGATGCTTTATAAATCAAAATCAAAATACGAAGAATATAGCTCAAACCAAGAATCAGAAGAATACCAATTCCAATTTTGATAAGTTGCCAAATAAAGTTAATCATTTACTTCTCCTAACTCAAACTTATAACGATACGGAATTTCTCCGTCTTGCCACTCTGCAATGTCAATATCGTCATTCGGATATAGTTTCTGCATTTCTTTACATACCATAAACGCTTTATCTTGATTTGTGGTTACAAGAACTGTATCAACATACTCTTCAAATTCTGAGATATACCATCTTTGAACAATATAAATCATAACTTCACCATAAAAGATAACGTAGATACGTTAAATTATATTACATAAAAATTCATTTTTATTCACCAGCTTTGAAGTTATAAACAGGTTTGATGTGATTTATAATTTCAACAGTAGGAGAAATTGCGTCGATAATTTCCTGTGATGGTTTATATGCCATTGGGCATTCATCCAGCGTATCTTCGTTCACAGAGGTTGAATAAACTCCATCCATCTGCTTCTTGAACTCGTCTATGCTAAATGCTTTCTTAGCTGCCGCCCGGCTATACATTCTGCCAGCACCATGAGGTGCAGAACAGTTCCAATCAGGGTTGCCCTTACCAATACAAATCAGACTTCCATCCCTCATGTTTAGAGGAATAATCAGCTTCTCGCCCTTCTTAGCGGAAACAGAACCCTTTCTAATAATACCGTCAGAATACCGATTATCACCAATATCGATATAATTGTGAACCGTTTGGAAGAAATGAATTTCTGGAATCTTTTCTTGTAAACCAACACCATTAAGAATCTCATTCATAATATGAAGTCTGTTCATAGTTGCGAATCTCTGGCAAATAAACATATCGCCAAGATATACTTCACGGTCTTTACCATCAAGATAACAAAGTTCATTTGGGATGTCTGGAAACTTAAAATTTAACTCAGAAAGTTTCTGAGAGATTTCCTTTTCTCTTCTCTCTGCTTTTAACTGCTTGATAAGAGAATCAATAACTTCCTTCTTTTTGTTCTTCCCTTTTAGATTTGAAATTGCAACATTTTGGTGATACTCCGCTACCTGTTTCCCAAGATTGCGACTTCCAGTGTGAATTACTAAATACTGATTGCCGTCATCGTCTTCGTCCAGTTCGATAAAGTGATTACCGCCGCCAAGAGTACCAAGACTACGAATAACCCAATCAATATTATGCAAAGAATCTTTACAAGTTAAATTATCCAGAAAATTCTCTTCGAGAGTTGGTTTTTCGTGAACAGCCATTCCAGCAGGAACACGCTTATGAATTACATCGTCTAGTTTTTTAGGTTCAATATGATTCTTACCAAGCTCTGCAACCAACATACCACAACCGATATCTACACCAACAATGGAAGGAATAACCTTATTCCCTAAATTAGCAGTAAATCCAATAACACAACCAGTGCCAGCATGGACATCTGGCATAATACGGATTTTGCATCCATCCACAAAACTCTGATTACACAAAGCTAGAATCTGCTGAGATGCGGATTCTTCAATGTTATCAGTAAATATTTTTGCAGCAGCGTATTTGCCCTCAATCAGCTTCATTTAAATCACCTCATTCAATATAATCGTCATAAATCACAATAACTGGAATTGGTTTGTTTTGAATAAGAACAATCTGCTTATTAAGATTATGCTCTAGCATAACCAAATCTTCTAGCGTATCAAGTTCAATTTCACCAAAATATTCAGTCCAGCAATAACCACTACGGGTTTTCTGCTCAAACTTATAAAAGTTAAGAACAGGATATGTTTCTTCGAGCGGTTTATTCCAATAGCCAACAGACGTAATCTTAAATTTCATATTATTCACCTAATTTAATAGCCACACCATTGTCAATTTCAATTGGATATTTATAAGTTCCATCATTAAAACATTCGTACCTAATAAACCTATCAGCATTATCCATGAGAACTTTTTTATCATGGCGATTCCAAATAATATAATCATAATTATAATTTAGAACGTCCATGTCACTCTCGTTGAATGCTTTTGCTTCTGCTTCTGGATTACGAATTAAAACCGTCTTTGCATTAAATTCTTTCTTATACTTGTCAATTTCTTCTGGTTCACGAACATCAATAAACACAAGAGTATATTCGTAATTAAAAATATAATTCTGTGTGATATGCGCGGTTGGTTCTGTCCAATAATGAATCTGTTTAACGGTTTCTTTAAACGGCACGTCATCATATTTCGTAAGAAGATGTTTTAGACCACTAAGAAGGTTACGACCCTTTTCGTCCTTGTTGCCATCCCAACCAAGCTTATATGCCATTTCTTTAATCCAGCCCACGCTAGAAAACTGGAAACAAAAAATCTTGTGTCCGTCATAACCGTTACACATATTCACGAAGGTATCTTTACCAGCAGTAGAAACGCCATTAAGAATATAATATTTTACATTCATTTATAATCCCTCACTCTCTATAAGTATTATAGCAAAAAGGGCAGGGTTTGTCAATACCCTGCCCTAAAACAATTTTAAATATTTACAAGAACTTCATAGTTAGTTATGTGCCAATAATCTTTCTGTTTTTCAAGATGCTTACAGAGTATTACATCGCCAACTTGAAATTCTTCATGGTAATTTTTAGAAGTAATAGTGTAATTAGATTGCTTACCGCTACCAATACTTTGTGCCGTAATCTGTCTAGCCCACGTCTTGCCACTAGCCTTAGACTTTAGTGTTTTAACGTCAAGAATATACAGCTTTGGTCTATCCTCTTGCTTTCCAGTTGCAATATCAACATAACCCATGTATTCTTTTTGAATTTCTGCCTTTTCTTTAATGGTCATTGGTTTGATACCTAATGACATAATTAGAGTTTCGCATTCATTCATAATAGCACTATTATCTAGTTGAGTATAAGACTTAGACTCCTTACCAGCTTTGGTAACGCCGATGGAATGTCTTTCTACAATCGCCTTTACGACATCGCTGTTAGCTATTTTTTCTTTTTTCAAAGTCTTTGCTGTGCCAAACATATCATACATCTTAACAAGACGCAGAAGTTCTTTGGCATTACCAAACTCATCAAAGAAATCTAGCTTTATAAGGATATCTAATTGACGAGAGTTTACAGATGTTTTCTCGTAAATATCTCGTAGTAAATCTACAAAGGAATTATAATGGTTATCTCGTAAATTATATAAATCATCAGCACAGGACTGATTCATAAATTTAACAGAGCCAATGCCTTTATAAATTGAATTAGATTCTTTGTCAACAAAATATTCTGCTTTTGAATACCTAAACTTTGGTTTCTTGATTTTTACTTTGATGGATTTTGCATATTCAGATGCCTCATTTGTCTTGTCTTCATCATCAACAAAGATATTTAAGCAACAACAAATATATTCAAGAGGATAATAGTATCTTAGCCAAGCACATTCATAAGAGATAGACGTATAACTAACTGCATGAACCAGAGAAAAACTGTAGCGAGTGGCATTCAGAACACAACCAAGAAAAATATCCATAATCTCATCAGATTTTTCTTGAGATAGTCCCAGTCTAACCTTTCCGTTTTCCTCAAATCTCTGTTTGATAATTGGTAGTTGTTCTTTTGTGCCAAGTTTTTTACCAATAATTTTTCTTAATTTATCTGCTTCTAGGAATGTATATCCACAGAATTTCATTACGAACTCCATAATAGGTTCCTGTAGAATAGGATAGCCCATTGTAGAAGCAAGTAAATCATCAATTTCCTTAACGCCACTATGATACCCAATGCCATTTACAGCATTATCGTAAACATCTTTTCCGCAAGGGCGAATTAAACCAGACACAAAAGTGATAATATCAAACTTTGTAATAGACGGATAATCATGGTGAATCCTACTCCAAGATGCGGGACTAAGAATTTTCTTGATAGTTTGTTCTCCATAATTACTATTCAACTGAAAAATAAGAGATGTATCATTCTTAATTGATTCAAAAACTTTATCATCATCGAAAGTAAGATTCTTTGGAGAAATACGTTCAATACCAGCGACATCACAGCATTTATTAATAACGCCAACATTATCAAGAGCGAGTTCATCCATCTTAACCCAATTCAGAGAATCAAGTTCTTTCATATTCAAGACGCAAACAGGGTATTCGTCACCGGCAAGGGTACAGATACCAAGCTCTGATTCAATATCTCTATCTGCAACGAGAACACCAGAAGGATGGCTACCAAGAGAAGTGACAGTGCCTTGTACTAAGTCAACAATCTCAAATAGCTTTGGATATTTCTTACGCCAAAAATCATCAATTGTCGTTACTTTGTTTTCGCCTTCTGTTGCTTCATAAACTGCTTTTGCGATTTCATCAACAGTTTCAAGCGGCATATCAAGGCCACGTCCAATATCACGAATAGCACCGCGCAAAGCAATTGTGTTGAATGTGATAATCTCAGAAGTCTTAATATTAGGTAAATCCAAATGGTCTTTTAGCATCCAACGCTTAGTCGCATCACGGTCTTTTGAATACTGGTCTGTATCAATGTCGGGAAGACTATACTTAGATTCGTCCATAAAGCGCCAAAAATGAAAACCATATTTAAGAGGATTAACTTCTGTTACACCAAGAGAATAAAGTGCAAGACTAGAAGCGGCAGACCCACGAGCAGGGCCAGTATAGAATCCGTGGTCTTTCTCCCATCTGGAAATATAGTCTGCAAGGATAATATAGTCAACGGAGTCAATGGCTTTGAATGTCTTAAATTCATGATTAAGGCGGTTTCTTACATCATCTTCTGAGAAACCTTCGCTTACAATAGAACCAACAGCCTGTGCGCTGAATAGCTTATCTCGTAAAATCTTTTCAGAATCATCATAAATCTTCGGAAATTTAAATGATGTATCAAGGGTAAATGGCTGTACCATATCAGCCATAACATTTGTATTCTGAATCGCTTCAAGATAAACAGACTCAGGAAGTGCGTCTTGAATACGATATGCCTCTACAAGTTCATCATAGTTCTTCCACGTTAAATCCCACTGTGCTTCGTCGTCATTAAATACGACTCTCTTTCCAGCTTGAAGAACTTTTCTTGCCTTTTCTTGTAATTTATTCGCACAGTGAAAGTCTGTGCCTGTAATTAATGGGACATCAGTTTGTTTACTTAGTTCGTAAAGATATTGGTTGTAAATCTTTTGTTTCTCTACATTATGATGTTGAATCTCTAAAAAACAACGGTCTTTGTTCCTAGCAAGAAATTTAATAAATCTCTCTTTTAATTCTTCGTTTCCTTTACAAAGCACCGAGGCTACGCACGCAGTACACACAATAATGTTATTACTTGTTCCGAGTAATTCTGCGAAAGTAATACGAGGAACGTAATAAAAATGTCCATCTTCACGATTATATGCACGACTCGACATCTTATTTAGTTCAAAAAATCCGTCTTTGTTCTTTGCAATCAAAACGCAGTGATAATTGTCACGGATTTTTTCGTTAAGGCTCTCTGTAACATAAAACTCACAGGCGTGGATATATTTTAGCCCAGCAGCTTCAATAGCATCTTTTTTATGTTTCCACTCGTAAAAGCATCCATGCTCACTAATTGCAAGCGCGGTCATACCACATTCTTTTGCTAGATTTGCATACTGCTTAAATGTAGCAATACTATCAATACCAGCATTAGGATTTGACAGCATGGTGTGGCAATGATATACAGTATAATTTGGCATACGAACACTCCTTTCTATTATTATTATATACAAAAATAGTGCATCTGTCAAGATGCACTATTAATTTATTTGTTAAATTTTAGAATGGAAGATTTGGTTCTTGTGTTGATTCTGTTGGAATATCAGGTTCAGAGGTAAACGTGGGAGTAGGATTAAATTTAAGTTCAGGGATATTAGCAACAATTCTCTTGCTTAAATTATCATCATAATGAATCTTGTTACCAAGTTCACGCTCCCAGCGATAGCGCATATTAAGCTCTTGCTCATCAGAAAAAATACGCATAGAACAATTGTCATAATACAATTTTAGTTTGCTACCAGCCTTGCCTGATTGACGGTCTTTGACAACTGATAGCTGAAAATCATAACCCTCTGAATCTTCATTCAGAATCTTACAAGCGATACATCTGTCAGCGAGATTTGAGATTTCCATTGCTCCGGCAACGCTTTGCAGACCAACTTCCGTTTCTCCTTGGGCAAGTTTGCGAGAATGAGCAACAAGGGCTACTTCAACAGGATATTTACGAGTAAACATTTTAACCTGTTTGATAAAATCTGTCTGTTTTTCCAGTTTAGTATCGCCAGCGCAACCTCTTAAATCAAGACACATCAAATTATCAATCACAAAACACGTTGTATTATAACGACGGTAAGCATAATCCATCTGCTGTAACAGACCCATACTCTCTGTGCTTAGAGAACTGTCGTCTGAACAGTCATCATATACAAATAGATTTTCGTGATAATATTGACGAATTAAATCTGTAGCCTGTTTTGATACTGCGTAGCCCTTTGGACGGTCTGGGCCGTTATCATATTCTATAATATGACGGTCTCCCGCAAGAGGTCTAAAAATATTACCCAGCAAGAACTGAGCAGGGATTTCGCCAGAATAAATAAATACGTTTTGATTTTGCTCCAATGGAGCGGCTACACAAATCTGATTTAGTAGGCTACTTTTGCCATTTCCGGCAAGAGCTGTAATCAAAGTAAGTGTATTTTCAAAATTGCCATATAAAACCTTATTTAAAGCTTTAATCCCGAAAGAAATGTTTGGCACATTCTGTAATTGCAGTTCTTCGTAATCAAACAGGTGTTTAACACGAGGATTTTCTACCGCTTTAGCATCTGCAATCATTTTTAGAACTGCACTGCCATCAATAGCAATCATTACATTATTGGCATCTGTTTTACGGATAGGTTTCTCTTGGTTAAATTGCTTGTAATATTCTTCAACAGCTTCCTGTGCATAATCAGGAGATTCCACAATATAACAACGATACTCGCCCAGCTTTTGAACAATCTTCTTTGTCCCTTCTTCGCCAGCAGTATCATTATCAAGCCATAGAGTAATCTTCTTAAATTTTTCAAGAAAGTCGAAATTGTATTTAATCCAGTTTAGGTCTGTAGCGCCTCCCGGAATAGATACAACATTATGATTACCAGATTGCCAAATAGCCATGGCATCGAGATAGCCCTCACAAATCGTAAGAGGCTGAGTGATATCAATATGGTTGATATTAAACAGAGAATAGCAAGGGGAACAATCACCCTGCCACCAATATTTAGATTCTCCATGTTTTACAGCATGAGCATGACGATATTTAACACCAACAAGACGACCATTAATATCCTTTAGTTTAAATTGAACGTCACCTTTTTTAGTCTGCCCAATATCAAAGAACTTAATGGTTTCTTCTGTGAATCCACGCTTCTTTAGATAAGCAATAGCGTTAGAATTGTCTTCAACAGAATCATCAACAGGAAATTTATAATTCTCTAGGCTTTCACGCTCATCATAACCAAAACCACGCTTGAAATCAAATTCAATATGGCAACGGTCAAACAGACGCTTTAGAGCTTGTGCGTAAGTTTCATCATAGGCATACATATATGCGTTGATGATACTATAATTACCACCATTGCTAAAATCGTGGTAACAAAGGTCTTTTTTGTTCCAAATAAAACTAGGGTTAGAATCGCTTGAGAACGGAGAAGAACCAGTCAGTTTTTCTTCGTCAAAATTACGAAGATTCATTAACTTTGCAATCTCGATAGCCTGTTCTTCATTGCCAAGCATTTGCTCGGCTTCCTTAATTTTGTCTAGCAAATCTGCCATATTTAAACCCTTTCTTTTTATTGGTGACTTACACAGAGTCCACAGCTATCTTTATAACCACAAAGATTTCTTCCATAGAAGTCATTCTTATAGTCCAAAAGTTCTGAATACTTCTTGTGTCCATCACCAAACCGTAATCTCTTCGTATCTGTATTATAGCACGGATTTTCAATTTTTACAATAGGGTCTTCTAATCCTACACAAAAATTGTTTGTCTCTTCGACCTTGAAGTTATCCCAGTTTACGGAGAGGATGGCATCAATGGTGCGTTTCGCCCAGTCCATAGCCATACGATATTCTTTCTTGTCAAAAGGAATAACTACCAATTCACCCTTGCGAAACATATTGAAGTAAAGGGTCTTAGGCCACTCATCATACTTTTCGTGAACTGCATAAGCATATAGATATAACTGTTTTGCATAATCTGCGAGTTCTTCTTTTGACTTAAATTTAGACTTAGATTTATGGTCAACGATAATTAATCTACCACTCTTTTTACTTCTAGCAATAAGGTCAACTTTGCCATTAAACAGTGCATAATCAGTAATTGGAATTTCAAACTCATATTCCGATTCAAGAATCTCCCAATTTGAATACCCTTCAAAATTGGTAAAATAATTCTCGCCATCTGCGTAATAGTAAGGATATAAGTCTTTTGAAAATGTGTCAGACATCTTTACGACAAAGCTAGACGGGACTTCTGTTTGAAAGTTATCCTGATAATAAGATAACATCTCCCAAATTTCAAGCTGACCTTTCTCATACATTTCGAGAATCTTATGGCAGAATGTACCAAACTCGCTTAAACCACTTTTGTCACTTTTCTTTTCATGCAAAACGTAGTTTTTATAATAACAAATTGGACACTCGCCAAAATTCTTTAGTTTAGAAAATGAGAAAGTTGGCAGTTTCTTTTGCTTCTCTTCTTCCATACTTTCCCTCCTTTAATATAAAATAGCCACCACCGATATGGTGGTGGCTAAAACCATCAATTATTTTTGGTTAAATTTTACTTAGAAGGGAAGGTCATCAGACGCAGTAGGGGCGCTGTCAACAGGAGCAGACTTGGCAGTGGTTGCAGAACCCTTGTCCGCATTAGGATTAGCAGACATAAACTCCCAGCGGTTGACAATCTGGCTAACACGAGTAATCTTAGTGTCCTTACCATCGCCCTCAGTAGTAGAAGAAGACATATAGGCATCGACAAGAATGGGCTGACCCTTCTTAAAGAACTTGCAAATGCTTTCTGCGGTCTGACCAAAAGCGGTAAAAGGAATAAAAATAGCCTTAGACTTACCGTCCTTTAGGTGAACATCCTGTGCAAGAGTAAAGAAAGTATACTTATTACCATTAGTCTCCTTTAGTTCAGGGTCGGCAACAAAACGACCAGAAAAATGCAGAGTATTCATAGATTTAATCTCCTTTATAATGTTAAATATATTATATATCAAACTCGACTAAAAGTCAAGTATTATTAGTTGTTCTTAGCTTCCAGCTCAGCCAGAATACTCTTAGCAACACCAATATCAGTAATAGAGTTGTAGTTGGCGCTAGTATGGTACTTCTTGATAATACCCACAAGGTCGGTCTTAGATAGCTTATCAGCACCAACTAGAGCCTGTGCAAGACTACCAATCTTATTAATAGTATCAGTTAGTTCAGAAGTTTCACTAACAGAGCCAGAACCATCATAATCAGGAGCCTGAGCAAAGGTCTTTGCAGAAGTAGCTTCTACATCAGAACTATTAGCCCACTTGATAATCTTCTTACCAAAGTCCTCAGACAGAATGGTATAACCCTCATTTTCAAAGATATGAGTGTTATCCTTTTCACACTTAGCCATGTGAGAGGTTACATCAATGTTGAAAGTAGTAGTGAAGTAATACTCGAAACCGTCACGCTGCTTTGCACCGACACCCAGCTTCTTAACAGCAGTACGACCACGCTCGTCCTTATCAACTTCATACTGGTCTTTGCCCTTCATAGTAGCAATAATATGAATATTGCTATACTGCATGGTATCAATGAATTTATCGTGACGAGGCGTAATAAGCTTCCAGTCCTGATAACGACCACCAGCCTGCTGCTGTAGTTCAAGACATCCGCCTTTACCTTCCCATTCGGCAGAAGAACTATCAATAATTAGAATAGAATATTTTTCTGCAACTGCATAGTTAATCAGTTCAGTAAACTGTTCAGGCTGGTAGGGGGGAACAAGGTCAACAATGTCATAATCAAACTCATTTGCATAATAGCGACCACGAGAACCTTCTGTATTAGCAAACAGAATACGACCGTTCGTATCGTCAAGAGTATTAGTCTTTTTCATCTCTTCAAGCATACCAGTTGCAAGACGTAGTGCGCTATAACTCTTACCAGAACCACTAGGCCCCATCAGAGCAATCTTAACAGCAATCTTCTCACGAACAGCCTTTTGAACCTTAAAGTTGAATACCATTATATAATTCTCCTTGTTAAATTAGTTGTTATTGCTCTTAACAAAATTCTCACGACGCTTCTTGCAATTAGCGCAATGACAAGGGAACGTACCATGAGCATTAAACCATTCTGCCATCTTTGCTTCCTTTACAGGGAATACACCACCACAATCAACACAGGTATAGTACAGAATCTTTTCAGGCTTATGCTTTACCTTGTCTTCTACAGGTTCAATCATATTGATATGCTTCTCTTCCATTTTTATTCTCCTTTATTAGTTATTGTTAAAATGCTTCTCAACAAAATAGTCGTAAGCACACTTCATATCTTCAATCTTGCCACACATATCATCTGCGGTACGCTCTTCCTTATCGGCAATATCCATCAGATTCTTGGCAATTGCACGAAGATTCTTTGCCATAGTCATGTGCTGACCGATACGGTCATCAGTGGAAAGAATATCAAACTTCTTCTTTGCAAGAGCCTTGCCAAATTCTGCATCATACTCGTCATTATCACGAGGACGAACGTGACAAGTAATGCGCTTACCCGGAACTTCAAACTCTCCAATCTTCGTGTGAACAACCAGACGTTCAGTAGAACCATCAGCAACCGTAGTCGTGTTAAAAATCTTCGTAATCATTTTGTTTCTCCTTAGTTTTTTTGTAAATAAAAGACGTTTTTTAAAACCAGTCGGGATTGGTTTCTATATAATATTATACTCAGAAAAAATCGTTTGTCAAGAGTTATTTGTAATTATTTTTGATAAATTTTCCGGCTCAAGAAAGTTATATGCTGTATATCTACATAAACATAACTTCTGCTTCTCAGAGACATACCCATGAGCGTCATAGTATGACACAATATTTCTGCATAGCTTCCGATAATCTGTTTCTGGCTTATTTTTAGAGTTAATCATATCGTTAATTTGATATACGGTAAACTCCTTATATAACCTATCAATAACTTCTTGTCTCGGTAGACGCACAGGTTTCTGTACATCAAATAACATCTTCAAACCCATGCGACATCACCATTACTTTCTAGTTTTGTGTTCGTTCATACACATAATAAGGAAATCATAAACATCATTCCAGTCATTAATTTCTGGATGAGAACCGTCAGCAAGAGTAATACAATCAGGTTTGTAATCACGCAAATAATTCATCTCATAGCATAGATAACCAAGCCAGTCGTCGTCTAGGTCATCGAATTGCTCCTGAATAACATACATAATTGCACCTTCAAGGTTACAACTCATAATTACAGAATCATCGCCAAAGTCACGAAATACCTTATTGATAGCATTTTCAAAATCATCATGCTTTGCAAGCGCCTTCATAATCTTCACAAACGCCTTACGACTAATCATTACCATTCACCCCAATCATCCTTTTCGTCAAATAAGCAATACAGTACAGCTGAAAATATAAAAACACCAATAAGAAACTCCATAAGTTCACCTCTTTCCAAAAATAATATCCATTACAATAATCGCCACAAAACACATAAATAAACAATGCATACAGATTCTCCTTTTTGTTTTATCTATAAGTATTATAGCACATCATGTAGTCAATGTCAATACCTTATCCCAACATTTTTTCAATTTCATAAATTTCATTTTCTACGCTCTTAATCCTCATTTCATAATAATTTCTCTTTTTACTGTCACATCTTTCACTAACCTTAATTAGCTGTTCAAGCTCACCGCTTCTGTTTTCCAGTTCTTCAAGCAAAAAATTATTATATTCTTCTTGTTCAAATAAATTTTTATACTTCTTATATAAAATATGAATCTCTCGGCTTGGTCTGCAATATGTTTTTCTCTTGCCACTATTACCCTCTCCACACCCATACATACATAATGCTCTTTCTATATTTCCATCACTCTTTTCCAAATAATACCTCAACATTTTTACCCCACATCTAACATTAGTTTTTTCATTATACAGCTCATCTTTACCCACACCTAAAAATTTAAGCACATCTTTACTTGTACTTATTTGCATCAGCCCCCTATATTTCTCTCCGACGTTTCCCTGAAATCTACTCTCATGTTCTATCACAGCTACTACTAATGCTCTCATTCCCACATCATACCCATCTACCAGTCCCTTATTATTCCACTGTTCATAATCTTCTTTCCAGTTAGGGTAGATTCTCTCAACTCTCTGTTCTGCACTTTCTGCTCCTACTGTTGTACACACACTCATCACTATCATTACTGTAATGACAACACACAATAATTTCTTCATCATATAGTTCCTTTCTTTATTTTAGTCCATATAGGACTATTAAGATTATAACATAATTCTTATGATTTTGTCAAGTCTTAGCTCTGATACTGTACTTTAACTCATTTTAAGCTAAGATACAGAAACAAAGTTAAGATGAGATAATTATTATAATAGTTAATATCATCTAATACAAGCAGACACAACACAATATTACTATTTCAATATTTATTATTATGATATTGATTTAACATTGTGTCTTATAAAGATGACGTATTATGATTGTCGCATCTATAACAGGCCACAATTTATAGATTAAAATAAAAATGTGGTATCGTTCTTTATAGTGAACAGATGAGATTATGTATTATACATTCAAAATAGATTCAAATAAAATAGCCAATTATTCCAATATTTTCACCACTTTTTAACATTACACAAATTTTTCATTCTCTCTTAAATTATAAAAAATAATTTAACACCAAATATTTTTACTACAAAAATCATCAATTATGTCTCATTTTACAACAAAAACTCGACTGTAAAATTTTTAATAAAATACTTGACTTTCTTTGTGAAATATGCTACAATACTATTAGAAGGATTTATCCTTCGTTACTCTGTTAAATTAGGTGGGAAACTAATATGAAAGAAAACAACAATATACTAATCATTGTAGAAAATTTACAGAAGCAAAGGCTTCTTTTCAAATATATGGTCTCTAAATTTGAAGATAACCTTTGCACTTATTATAACGGGATGCCAGATATCAGAATAAAGAATAAACATATCAAAATTGCTACACTGAACTCTAACCCAAACGATTCTTATGATTTAATTATTATAGACTCTACATTAGAATACAATAAAGAAGTTTACAAAATTGGCAATATATGTTCAAATATAATGGTGATAGACATATTCGATATCGTAGAACCATTAATAAAGGAAACAGAACAAGATATAGCGCTCAGAACACTAAATTACTGTTAAATTATTATACCCCTTATCTTTTTGTGATAAGGGGTATAATTTTTATATTCAGTTAGCTAAGATACAAGAACCATCATCATGAGAAACAAATTCCGTATCATAACAATTCAACCAAATATCTTCGTTTCCTTTTCCAACATGATAAATATAATAATTGTTTCCTATCGCATAGATTTCCATAACAACCCAAGGGTTATTCAAACTAAACCTATTCTTGACAACATCTCCAACTATTACAATATCGTCATTCCAACAGAATCCAACTCCTACTTTACGCATTAGTAGCCTCCTTAATAGAATCAACGGCCTCCTTAACAGCATTGCAGAAATACTCAATTTCTTCATCTGTTAAATTCTCAAAGCTAACACGAATTGTTCCATTAATGTACTCACGAGGGACATTATACGCTTCAAGCACATAAGACTTCATACCAGTATTGCAAGCAGAACCAGTAGAAACATAAATATGATATTTCCATTCAAGAATATCTTTTAGCATCTCACCATTAATACCCTTAAAAGAAATACTCATAATTTCAGCAATACCGGGATTATTGATTCTGTAATCAAGGCCACGCTTAAATAGACCATCACAAATAGCCTTGTTCATAGCTTCATGCTTTTCCATTGTTTCCTGTGAATAATCTACAGTATCAAGCGCGTAATCAAGAGAAGCAATGCCAATAATATTCTCAGTGCCACCACGCATACCAAACTCTTGATGACCATAAATCAAAGGGTCAATACGGACACCTTTTTTAGCAACAAGAACACCAACACCAGAGAATGCACCAATCTTATGGCCAGAGATTGACATAAAATCAACATCAAGTTTAGACAGGTCGATTGGCATTTTTCCAAAAGCCTGTACAGCATCAACGTGAAACAGATGCCCATTATTATGAACAATTTCAGAAATCTTTTTTACGTTGTTAATATGTCCAGTTTCATTGTTGACCCACTGAACAGACACCAAATCCTGTAGATTAGAAGTATTATCATCTTCAAGGTTTACATTTAGCCAATTATAATCAATTGTACTTCCATCAGACTTAATAAAAATATTTTCACGGAATCTTAAATCATTTTTAAGTCTTTCCATAATACTAGAATGTTCTGCATTGGTAGTATAAAGACAGTCATAATCAATACCATTCAAAACAGTGTTGTTAGACTCACTGCCAGATGATGTAAAAATAATATTGTATTTAGATTCATCTGTATTTAGCATATCATATAATTTATGTCTAGTTTTCCTAAGAATAAGCTTTGCAGATTCAGCAATATCACTATTATCACTAGGATTATATAGATATGGCATCTTATTATATAACTTATCAGCTACACCCTTAGCAAGTGGATGATGGCTTGCGTAATTTAGGTATAATTCCATCGTTTCGTTCAATTTATCACCTCATTAAAATGGAAAATCTTTTTTAAATTCTTCCGGGTCTGGTACTTCTGCCCAATAAAGAATAGCAAGAGAATAATCGTCAATATTAAAATGTCCAGCTAAACTTTTACCATTAAAACAATACGGCTCTTTATTAAAGTAACAATAAATTTTACTAGTCATCCAATTGCCATTACGACAAGATTGAACACCAAATACCATATAATTTCCACTGTTTTTTGGATAACTATTTTTATCTTCTTGAACAAATTTATTCCATTTTAGTTCCATAATACCTCACTAATACTCAGATAATTAAGCACTCCATATACTTACCGCTTCTTAAATTCACCTCTAATCCACGCTGACACAAATAGAATAATAAAGGTCGCAAGAGAACCAATAACACATACTTCAATAAGTTTAGAAATAACATTTAAAAGAATCATTTTATTCTTCCTCTTCGATTTCTACGTTTTTATTCTTTCTGCGATAATTCCTTGCAAGCATCTTTTTACACCATCTTGAATGCTGTTCTGTTACCTGAAACCCCTCTTTCTTTTCATCTAAATCTTCTTTAGCTCTAACAAGTTTATCATCTTTGCAGATTTTCTTATAATTAGATTTCTTCATCAAACTCGACCTCTTCCATCTTGTCTTTTCTTCTGTATTTTCTATTCAAATATTTTTTATACCATTTCTTTTTACCAGCATTGTGAGCACCGACCAACTCCTTATATTCAAGTAGTGCGTCTTGCTCGTTATCCATAAGTTCTCTCTTTTTGTAATCAGCTTTACCCATCGCAAATAATTTCCTCATCACCAAACACCCAAGTTTTAGGACATGGATTTGTGTCAAAAAGATTTACGTCACAAAAAGCACCGAATTTACATTCGTTACAGCAACCGTCTGCAATTTGTTTTTTGCAATATTCTCTTAATTTGACAAGACCATTCATAATCTCTTCATAATTATTCATATCAATAATCCCATAAATCATAAGGATGATTAGAGTAGAGATATTCGTGACAAATCTTATCAAACTTACAATCCTCACAATGAATGCTCCACTCTGAACACAAATTGCAATACGCGGAAAGACTTTTTATGGCTTGCGAAATGTAATCGTAATAACTTACATTTTCGACGTTAGCTTTCATTTTTTCTAATTCATTCCTTTTAAACTCATCAAGAACGCCTTGTTCAAACTCTCCAATCATAATAAAACCTTTCTCTTGTAGCCCATGTCGGGTATGAGCTTTTGTTTGTTCTTGTAAACATTATATCATAGCACTTCCATGTTGTCAAGACCTAATTTTAATTTATAATGAAATTATTTTTATATCTAGTTATATTATATATTTATTATTATATATAATATAATTTAAATTATTA
>ERZ773136.156-NODE-156-length-79597-cov-7.587664_pt1 | contig 79597 bp, 55 predicted proteins | sample MGYA00580855_ERZ773136 | MGnify/ENA primary metagenome ERZ773136 (study PRJEB29015, sample SAMEA2737860) | human gut metagenome | biome: human gut; feature: human-associated habitat; material: faeces | place: China | collected 2012 ... | reverse complement strand
TCAGCGTATTCATCGCATCCGTATATTGCAATGGACTAATCGGGAGACGCAAAATCTTTCGTCTCTACAGGGCTGACGCCGTCATTGTGATTGATTGTCTACTTCTTCATCCCTCTTACGCACTGATGCAGTCAGTTTGGTTTCCACTTATCCCGATGTAGCCCAAACATCTTCGATAAAGCAGAAACCAAACTGACTGCAGCAGTACGAAACACGGATGAAGTCTGACGACCCATTCCGGTTTGATTATAAGTCACGCATGAAAAGATACTGTTACTTACAATATTTTTCAAAAGAGACCTATCACAAGCATTTCACTAAAAGCTTATATTGACACCAAAGTTGACAACCCTTTGATTCATGTAGGCGTCGCCAGCAGAATTAGTCTGTATCTCCGGGTCCTGCTGATACTTCTTGTAGCTTGTCCACGTAAAGAGATTGTAGCAATTGGCGTACAGCCGAAGCCCGCTCATGAACTTAGGAATCCACTTGCGAGGGAAGTCATAAGACAGGTCGACGGTCTTAAGGCGTATGTACCATGCATCGATGAGCCAGAAGTCGGACATATAAGCCTCAGCCGAGTTTACGGTAGAAGGATTGCTGGTAAGGCGCGGGAACTCAATGTCCTCCCCATTCTGCCAACGCTCCAATGTCCAGCGTTTCTCGTGCAGAGGCTGGAACTGACTCTTGAAAGGTTCGATACCTGTTCCGACGATGCTGAAACTATAGTTGAACGAACCTTGGAACAGCACACTCAGGGTGAACCCTTTCCAACTGCCTCCGACGGTCCATCCCAAAGTGGTGTTGGGAAGATTGGGCTTGCCTATGGCGCACTTGTCATAGTCATTGATGATGCCGTCATGGTTCAGGTCCTTATATTTCAGGTCGCCTGCCTGTACAGGGATATCAGTGCTTGGCACTGCTGGAGCGTCAGGAGCTCCTGATTCAATCAATGCTATATCCTCGGGAGTATAATATCCCAGACATTTGTATCCGAACATCTGTCCAATAGGATGACCTGTGGCAGCCAACCATGGATATATCTGCTGAGCCTCAGCCTCATAGATAATCTTGTTTTTGGCATACGAGAACACGAAACTGGTATTGAAATCAAATTTGCCCCATCTGTCACGATAGCTTATCTGCCCGTCGAATCCCTGGTTGGATGTCCGCGCCACATTGACAGGTGAGGTGCCAATACCAAGAATAAGCGGAATGTCATTGCGGTAAACAAGCTGGTCGTAGCGTTTATCATAGAAATAATCGACGGTCAGTGAAATACAGTTCCACAGGTTCATGTCAAGACCGATGTCAAACTTACGCGCTTTCTCCCATGTCACATTGTCATTACCGAGCGCACCTTCACGATAGCCCTGAAAAATCTCCTGCTCGTAATCTCCAAAATTATATGAGTCTCCGCGTTCATACACCTGATTGTAAAGATAGCGGTTGCCCATGGCGACATCAGAACCTACCAGACCATATGAAGCGCGTATTTTCATTAAATCTACATTTTTAATATTGTTTCTGAACCAAGGTTCCTCAGAGATAGCCCAGCCAAGACCTACAGCAGGGAAAAAGCCGTAGCGGTGACCTTTCTTGAACCTGTCGGAGCCATTGTATGCGACATTAAAATCAACAAGGTATTTGCTGGCGTACTTATAGCTCAGTTTCAATGTCGTGCCGAGAAACTTTGTGGGCACCTGCGGCGCATATGCTCCAGAGTTGCTGTTATACTCAACGGTGGTCTCCTCGCGGTTGTAAAGCAACATGGCATTGATGTCGTGTACCTCATTGAATACGCGGGCATAATTAACAGATGCCATAAAATTCAGGTCGGTGATACCACTATGCGGATCCACAGTGATGGCAGGGACACCCTTGGTGTAGACGTTGTCAGGGTTGATATTATAAATACCGGTGGCAGAGTTGTAGTGATACGTAGGATACTCAGAGCGCCACGCCGAGCGTGCGTTCTCATCGATGCTGGAGTAAGCCAAACGTACATTGGTGGACAAACCCGGTGTTATAAAATCCATCTTCCAATTTGCATTATAGAGAAGGTTGTTGTCGTTACGACGCGTACGGTTGTATCCCTCGTTTGCCAGGCGGGCGTTCAAGGTAGGGCGACGGCTGTTGGTGTCATACAGATAGGCGTATGACCCGTCAGGGTTGAGCACCGGAGCAGAGTAAGGATGCATTGACTCAAAATTATATATTTCGCCCGTGGTATTGATACCCCTCGGTTCGTTGATATTCATAAACCGGGATGTTATATCCAACCGCATGGAAAGATTATTTGTTACCTGAAAATCCAAATTGGAACGGAAGTTGAATCTGCGGTAGCGATAATCACTATTCAATTCATCACCGGAATCGAAGTCACGCATAAGACTGTTCTGGCTGAAATAGCCGACGGAAATGAAGTATCTCAAACGGTCTGAGCCTCCTGATATATCTACGTTTGCATTGGACTGTTGAGCGGTGCTCTTGAATATTTCATCATACCAATTCACGTCTGGATGGCCATATGGGTCATCACCAGTACGGAAGTGTTCCAAATCCTCCTCTGTGAAGGCAGGCTGCAATCCGTCGTTGGCATAAGCCTCATTGACGAGTCTCGCGGTCTCATACGAACCGAGAAACTTCGGCTTACGTACAGGAGCCTGCAAGCCAGTCTCCAAACGCACGTTAATCTTCGGCACACCCTTCTCTCCGCGTCTTGTCTTCACCACCAACACTCCATTGGCACCTTTAATACCATAGACCGCAGTCGTGGAGGCGTCTTTAAGAATGGAAATACTTTCAATTTCATTGACATTGATTTGCGACAGCTGGTCATAGCCGTATTCTATATCATCGACAATAATCAGAGGCTTGTTGCCGTCGCCATTAAGCGAACTGACTCCACGAATGAAGAAATCAGAAGCATCCTTGCCGGGCTGGCCGCTGCGCTGCTGCGAGAAGAATCCCGGCAGCTTACCCGCAAGCGTGTTCTGCACACTGCTCACCGGCACTTTACGCAGTTCCGACCCATTGACAGCACTCACAGCACCTGTGTTGGTCAGACGCTTCACCTGTCCGTAGCCGACAACCACGACTTCGTTAAGGTTGCTGTTGTCCGGCTCCATAACAACATTCATACTCTCACTTGCAGCGACAGTCTTGTCCAGATATCCGATACACGAGAACAAGAGTTTCTCTCCGACACGTGCCTTCATATGGAAAACACCGTCTATATTTGTGATTGCCATATGACTTTTTTCGGAGCCTTTAATGGTGACTCCCACCATTTCCTCTCCGGTATCAGAAGAGGTGACCTTACCGCTTACACTAATCTCTTGTGCGAATGAGACAATGCAAACACAAAAGCAGGTTATAAAGAATATCAGTCGTTTCATAGTTTACCACTTAGGATTTTGTTTCATATTAACGTTCTTAGTAACTTCACTATAGGGGATAGGGTAAAGATAATACTTCGAATCGAAATCAGTCGTCATAAGGTTCTCACGAGAATAGACTGTCTGACCGTTTCCTACAGTTATATGCATTCCCTGAATGGGTTTGGAGAATACATCCTCCGCTATTCTCCAGCGGCGAATATCGTAGAACCGTTGCTCCTCAAATGCCATCTCGATACGGCGCTCATTACGTATGACCGTCCGCATCTCTTCTTTTGTCATATTTTCTTTCAAGCCATAGGTATATCCCTTCACATTGCCCTTCTTGATGCCTGCACGCTTGCGCAACTTAATGATAGCATTATATACTTCCTTGGATGGGGCGTCGAGAAGCTCGTTCTCAGCCTCCGCGAAGTTGAGCAAGATTTCTGCGTATCGGAAAATCACCCACAAATGCGTCTGATTGCTGTATGAGTCAGAGTTCTCGAATTTTCCCATGAATTTGCGCATATAATAGCCTGTACGTGAATAACGCGACCCGCCACTTGGATTGTTCGCTCCTCCCTGCCATGTCTGCAGTTTGGTGCCGAGCCAATCAGAGCCATTATACAGAATCGTATATTTAAGACGCGGATCACGGTTGTCATAAGGATGCTGCTCGTCATATTTGTATTCCGCATCAGTGGGGTCAGAAATTGAACGACCGTCAATCATCGGGAAAGCATCCACAAGATTCTGGGACGGACAAGTCTGACCATTGCCGAGATTTGTTCCGGTAAAGCCAAGAGGACCGTTAGTGCTCTCTATCGAATAGTTGCTGCCGCCTGCTCTAAAGAATATCAGCTCGGGATTCTTTGCATAATTATAAAAGTCAAGAAAAGCGTCACGGGGATCATCGTCCAGAATAACACTACCAGAACCATTGTCTCCAAATGTGTCGATGAACTCTCTTGCGGCATCGGCGGCAAGCTTCCAACGGTTAATGTCATAATCGGTGTATCCCACGAGGGCATTGCCTTTATCCATCGTATTACCATTAAAGAGCGGACTTGCGGCATAAAGCAATACTCTCGACTTAAAAGCCATACAAGCTTCTTTGGTAGGCACGTGTCCGAACTCAGCGGCATTGCTTATAGGCAGTGTACGGAGTGAGTCGCGGATAGAATCAAGTTCATCCACAATATAATCAACACAGTCTGCAAAGCTATTTCGCGGCAACTCAATATTGTCGTTAAGACCATACACTTTATCACCCATAAGAGGGACACCTCCATAGCGGCGGACAAGCTGAAAATAGAACCAGGCTCTAAGAAACCTTGCCTCCGCTTTCATCGACACGCCAAGCGGACGTTTTTCGCCAAGCGCATTAACATAAGTGGTACGGAACGGAACTCTGTCAATGCCACGTATAAACCGGTTGACCTTTCTAACACCATCATAGTATTGGCTCCACATCATGTCACCGGATACCATATTACTTGCCGTATAGAGACCTTTATAGATGCGATATACATCAGGCTCGTTATTGACATTCACACTTATGGCATCATCTGTTGAAGCGTCAAGATAATCACCACCGACACGATTATGACCATTCTCGAGAATACCATAAATGGAGTTGAGGAACTGCCGCGCCTGTGTTCCATTGGAATCAGTTCTGGAAAAAAGGTAATCCTCGGTAAACTCATCGGCAGGCAACGACTCGTAATGATCCATGCAGGATGTCACAACCAGCGTACAGCATGTCAGTACCAGAAAGATATATTTGTTATTTTTCATACTTCAGAAGTTTTAAAAATTAAGGCTTATACCTGTAAAGAAACATTTCTGGATTGGTGAAGACGTAAAACTCACTTCCGGATCAACCAAATCACACGAAGAGAAAGTGAGAGCGTTCTCAGCACTGACGAAGACCTTCACCCGCAGACCTCCAAGTATGTTGTTGCTCCAGTTCTCAGGGAGGTTGTATGCCAGTGTGATATTCTTAAGACGTATGAAGTTGCCCTTGTGCATCCATAATGAGGAGCCATACATGCCACCGTAGTTGTATGTGTTTCCACCAGCTGAAAGACGGGGATATTTAGCTGTAGCTGCCGTCTCAGGCGTCCAGCGCGCAAGCAGATTGCGATATGCCTGTCCATACGACTGCCCGTAAGTCTGGAAGCCCTCTACGAGAGTACGGTCACTGACGTAGATGTCACGGTTGTATACACCTTGCCAAAGCATGGAAAACTCTATTCCCATGTACTCAACGCCCATGTCTAATCCGAAATACTGTAAAGGCTTGTCACCGCCAATGACGGTGCGGTCATATTCGTCAATTACATTGTCGTTGTTTTTGTCTACATATTTCACATCACCGGGTTGGGCTTCATAACCAGCCATTACAGGATAACCGTTTCTAATATCCTCTGCCGTAAGGAAACCGTCGCACTGTAAACCAAGTGTTACACCGAGCGGACGTCCTGTGAGACGCTGATAGGCGAACGGAGTGAGTTGCTCGTCCATGTAAATCATCTTGGTTTTCTCCAAAGTCCAGTTACCATTAACATAATAGTTAAGCGCGCCTATATGATCCTGCCATCCGAGTTCTATCTCAATACCGCTGCGGCGCTGTTTTCCGATGTTCTCTGTAGGATAAGAAGCACCAAGAAGGGCTATGCTCTTACCGCGAGTCTGGAGCACGTCGGAAAAGTTGTTGTTATAGAAATCCACAGTTCCGCTAAGTCTGCGGCCGAACATTGAAAAATCGATGCCGATATTCAATTTGTGTGCTTTTTCCCATGTGATGAAAGGGTTTGCCACAGGCGTCACCTCAATGGTAAAAATACCATTGCTCATAGATGTACCCTGAGGATAGCTCGTGGTGGCATTCTGTTGGAAAGTCTCACGATATCTATAGTAACCTGAGTTGTCGATTCCATTGCCTGTATAACCATACGTTGTGCGGAATTTAAGGTTGTCAAGCCAGCTAACATCTTTCATAAAATTCTCGTTAGTTATATTCCATCCTATTCCGGCAGCCCAGAAATCTCCCCAGCGTTTGCCTGGAGCATAGCGGTTAAAGTAACTCTGAATAAGAGCAAACTCGGCAAAGTAACGTTTAGCATAATTGTACTTTACATTCTCCATGACATTGCTGGGAATCATCGGAAGATCGTACTGCACAACCTCATGACGTGTATCTCCAAGCAGACTTGCCTTGAAGTCATGAGGTCCCCATTGACGTTGGTAATCTACAGCCAACTGACCATACAATTTCTGATAAGTCCCTACCTGACGGAAATTATTGCTCTGCGACTCAGACTTTCCGTATAGAGTATACGTTTCCTTACCGTCCTGATTTACCGAGTACCGGTATACAGGATTTTGCTTGGTACGGATGACAGCAGTCCTGTTTTGGTTTGCAACACTGCCTGTGAAACGTACGGACAGTCCTTTAACCAACCGGTTGAAGTCATATTTCATCCGTAACACGGCAAAGATATCCCGTGTATTATCTGTCATATATCCGGAATCCATAGATTTAGCCTCAAGGTTATTGGTGAACGATGCACTTCCACCATATGTGCCGTTGGGGTTTAAAATAGGATAGGCATTGTTAGGAGTCTGATATATGTCAAGAAGCAGGTCACTGTAACCAGACCCGTTTCCTCCCGGCTGGTTTCCTTTTATGACACGGGCGACGGCATCGAGCGAAGCTGTAAAATCACGGGTGATGTTTACATTTATCTTCGATGAAATCATGTATCGGTCTACTTTAAAGTTTGTATCGTAGTCATTCTGTCTGCCTTCACGAAAAAGTCCGTTCTCGTTATTATAACCCAAAGACACGATGAACTGCGCTGCTTTGCCACCACCAGAAACGTTGAGATTGTACGACTGTGAAAGCGCATTCTTCTTCAGAAGTTCGTCATACCAATTGACATTCGGATTCATATAAGGCCGGCTACCATCACCAAATGCTCGGAAGTCATCAGAAGAATATATTGTCTTACTTCCATCATTAGAGAGAGCTTCATTAAGAAGCCATGAATATTCCTGCGCGTTAAGTGGTTTGGGAGTCTTTATGTTGCTATGAACGCCGTTTTTACCGGTAAAACTGAAATGGAGCTTGCCATTCGTAGGATTTTTTGTTGTGATGACAAGCGCACCGCGGGAACTCTTCATTCCAAGAAACAAAGAAGACAAAGCGTCTTTCTCTAAAGTTACAGATTCGATGTTCTCAGGATCCAGAGCAAAGAATTCACGCTCCACACCGTCCACAATGACAACAGGAGCCAAGCCACGTGCACCTAAAGTGAAGCGGGTGTTATCGCTAAAAGGCATCTGTCCATAGCTGGCAGGACGGTTACCGATGAGGTCACCTTTTGTATTAACGCTTGTACGTTGCAGGTCGAAGCCTCGATACTGGGAGATGTTGAATCCTGCCATGCGTCCTTGCAGGCCGGTGATAATGTCGGTGGAAAGATACTTTTGCAGGTCTCGTCCCATTACAGTGCTCACAGCACCAAGATTGTCATCGGCACTCTGGTACTCACTAAAATGGTTTGTATAGCCGGCAAGCTCATCCTTAAAGCGGTCTTTCAGACAAACGATGTAGTCTTTGCCTGCTTTTACTTTCACACGATTCTCTTTATATAGGTAACCTACATGGCTGAAGGTGAGAACATCGTCATCACCGTAATCAAGCGCGAATGCCCCGTCTGCGTCAGTCGTGGCGGTCTTGTTCTGCCCTTTAATGCTGACCACAACTCCAGGAACAGGCTGATTGTTCTCGTCATAGACCAGTATCCTGCCATGCTCTGCAGTCTGCGCCAATGCTGACTGCATGGACAGTGCAACCATCGCAATGGCTATAATATAATGATTCATTTTCATTGTCGTTCTCATTTAAGTTAATCACAGTTGAACCTGAAGTTGAAAGGCTCCTTCGTCTCCGGCAGAGGTGTGCCATTTTGGACATTGTCGTCATCCGACTGTGTTATTGTTTCTGTACCGTCGGCATTGGTAAACCAATAGTTGAATGATTCTATTTCCTCATCAGACGGTATGCCGAAAAAGCTGACCGGCCAGAAAGTCTTTGTGTAAGTCTTGCCCAGTGTGCCGACGCGCTTCATCAGAGTCGTACCGTCACGCCTGTTGACTCTGAATATACGACCGCTTTTTGTGATAGCTTCCCCTTTAAGATATATTTCATTATAAGCGTTAAGTCCGTTCGTCGCGATGTCACCCTCATAGCTCACTGTAAGGAGGTCGTTCTGCAGTGCTGTAAGCGGAGTGACCTTGTTATAATGCTTGTTGCAGAAATCAAAGGTCATACCCTGTCCGCCTACTATCTCGAAACACTCGTTTGCAAACAGGCATTTGTAGCGACGGTCGTCGGTAGAGAATCCATCATCGGTATCATCAACGAAGAATCCCAGTTTGCAACGCAAGTTCTTTCTGCCGGCTTTTGCTTTGATGTATATGGTGTACTTTGGGGTCTGGTTGTTGAGAATGGTCCATTTTCTGGCAGTCTGGAAAACCACCCACTCCATATCTTCCAACACGTTCGGTCCCACTCCATAACGGTTCTGCAGGCATTGCTGCCACGTCTTTCCCCCTCCATTCTTGGGCAGAGAAGTGGAAGGCATTAATTCCATAGCAAGAAGCTCGTCCGGATTATCAGCTAAATCGTTTTTATATGTCACCACCGCATTGTCTGCGAAATTCCAGTCTTTTGGCACAAGCATGGCGAACACAAGGTTGCCTGTAACACCGTTGTTATCCTGTGTGTTACATTCCAAATGACCGTTTACCGAAAATTCCATATTCTGTCCGGCGTAAGCGTAATACACCTCTTTGCCATTCTCGTCAATCTGTGCGATGTTGTATCCGTCGATAAACATACCGCATGACACAATAAGCAACACAGCCATCAATGCGACAAAGGCTGGCATCGTCCGCTTTTTTTGAAAGATTCTATTCATGGCATTTATTTATTGTTTGTTATGCTATTTGATTCACGTTGCAGTGTATAAGTGTAAGTGTTGTTTCCACAACCCGGTGACAGACTTACAATCATTGACCGTCGACCGTCTGTAATAGGATAGTTTATGTCAATGGTAGTACTGTCTGTTGCACCGTTTTCCATAAACGAGAGATGAAACGGATAACGGGCGTTGTCAACACTCCAACTGCCATCCTTCTCAACCACAAATGGAAGATAATTGTCAATATGGTATGTTCCATCAGGATTGATGTTCAGGGTGAACTGTGTGAAATCCATCTCATTTGTAATGTCTATGTCGTTTCTGGATACAGAAAGAAGTTTCCATACTCCGCTGATGTCCTTTGTCGCCTCACCGACTCCATACGGGTCGCTGTCATCATTAAAGGCACTGCATCCTACCATGAAAGCCACAGTAAAGATACATGCGAGGTTTCCTATAAAGTTTTTTACATTCATATGTATGTTTTTTATTTATTGGTATCCGCTGAATATCAGCAGAGGTTTTCATCATTAATCGTAATAAGGATTTTGTATGAGTTCCGGATTCTTGACAATCTCCGTATAGGGAATAGGCCAGAAGTACTCGGCTTTCCGGAAGACATGTTTGCGCACATCAATGGTCTTGCCTGAATAACCATCCTTGGTGCGGGTTATCTCAAAGCCATGCATGGTTTTGTTCTCTGTCTTGTCGGCAATCATCCAACGGCGTACATCAAAGAAGCGGAAACCTTCGAAGGCAAGTTCTATGCGACGTTCGTTTTGAATGGCTTCACGCATCTCTTCTTGTGTCATATTCGGTTTAAGTCCGTACATACCATCTTTACCGGCTTCTATGCCCGCGCGCCTCCTGATAAGCTTGAGCATCTCGTACGGACCTCCCATGATGCCGTTGCCTAAATCTTCGGAAAAGTCCGGACCGAAATATTCATTGCAACACTCCGCATAAGCCAGCATCACTTCAGCGAACCGTATCAGGGGATGTGACTGGATGGGGTCAATCCACCAGTTGCCGCTTGCACCGCGCGACATCATCTTACGTGTGTAGTAACCGGTAGGAGTTCCCGAGTGAATAGCGTCTTGCGTCTCATCCATGCCCTGATATGTATACACAGGTTTATAGTTTCCTTGATTATATATACTCAGACCATTGTAGATGATTGTATTGGCGAATCGCGGATCGCGGTTAGTCACCGGAATCAAAGGATTGTAAGTATATTTACTCTCACCGACAGGCTTACCGTCAATCATCGGGAATGCATCTGCTATGTCCGAATAGGCATATCCGCCGGAACCGTCACCGCCAGCCGAAGGCGGATCAAGATACCTGTTCGTCGTGGTGCTGAGCGGAAGCTTCCGCTGCAAGATTATTTCCTGATAAGGACCGTATGGATAAGTGAAATCTCCGTAGCTTGTACATTTGGTGACATACTCTCCCGCCACCTGAACGGCATAGAAGCCCCAGCCTTTTTCATCTCCAGCCTTGGGGAAGTCATAGCAGTAATGGTATTCGAAAAGACGGTAGTCACCCCTCATTGTCATTGCGGCGCGGGCGGCATCGTATGCCGTTCTCCAACGCTCCTTATCATAAACAGGATAACCGAGGAGTGTTCTTGTACTGTCTGTACCGAATCCGCTGCCGTTATGGAGCGGACTTGCAGCGTCAAGACAAGCGCGCATTATCAGGGCATAGCAGGCTGCGGCACTTATTCTGCCGTTGCTCCGTCCTGAAAAACGTGGAAGCAACGCACCGTCATCAAGGATAGCCTTGCACTCATTTACAACATAATTGACACAGGTCTCATAAGTGTCACGTGTTGCCTTAACCTTGTCGTTTGCCTTGTAGCATGTATCCCCTATAATGGGAATCCCTCCGTAGTGACGCAGCAGGATGTAATAATACCAGGCGCGGAGAAAGCGCGCTTCATCCTTATATTGACGCCTGATATTCACACCCATCGGCGCTTTGTCAATATTTGCCATAAACTTGTTGCAGCGACGGATGTTCGCATAGCATGTCGCCCACACATCATTTGTCACCGTCACCGGATTTACAGTGCCTGTGGCAAAGGCAAGACCGGTTGAGGATGTTGACTGCTGGCGTGGTTCCGCCTCGTCACATGCCACCTGCAAACCACCGGGATTGAATCTGTTGATGTCCACATCAAAGCCAATACTGCTGTAAATCTGGGTAAGAAATCCCGCCGCATATGCGCTGTCTGCGAAAACAGTCTCCTCATTCAAGTCAGTTGTAGCTGTCTGGTCAAGAAAACTGTCTTGACAGGATACCATAGCCAGCAAGACCATTACTGCCATAGGAAGAATATTTTTCCTCATATAGATTGTGTTTAATTTAGATTTTATTACTTATTATTCGAATACATCATAATTCAGTTTGTCCATTATGCAAAATGACTTTAAAGTATATCATCTTATATAATAAGACATATATATCATCAGATTGCCTAATATACTTTTCATCTGACTATAGGCTCGTCATATCTTTTCCACACCGCTGTCGTCATCCCGTTTCTCCCATTTGTCCGGTGTCATCCGACACTTATTAGGCAAAAGCGAGAAGCAGTCTGTCTGGCAGCAGCATGAAATACGTATGTAGTATATAATTTGTCAGGGGGTTGTTTAATAGCCGTTTATGTTATAGCACCGACATCCATCTAAGATGTGTCACGCTGTCATTTCATGCTGTCATTTCATACGCACAAGCTTTATATTACGTGTTACGGGGCGGTTCACACGTCAATTCCCGTCCACTGTGCTCTTCAGGTATTTACCGTTTACCTTTCGCCGCACGCCATTGCATTTCCACGAACGTGCCGCTCTGGCGGAAGAACTTCTCGAAGAAGAGGAGATGATAGTCGATGGAGTTCGCCCAATACTGGCTTGTGTGTCCGCCGGGACGGGTGGTGAAGTCGTGGTCGATGCCAAGCCCGAGCAGGCGTTTGTGCAAGTCTTTGTTCACCTCGAGGAAGAAGTCAGACTCGCCGCAGTCGAACGTTATCCGCAAATCGCCGTTCTTTATGCGCCCCAGCTGCCCCACGACAGTGTGCTCGTCCCACGACTGCTTGTTGGCGGACATCTCGCCCAGCACATCCGGAATGTTCCAGTTCTGCGGGAACGGTCTTATGTCCACTCCGCCGCTCATGCTGCCGCAGGCTCCGAACATGTCCTTGTGGCGCATGGCGAGGAACAGCGCACCGTGTCCGCCCATGCTCAGACCGGTAATGGCACGTCCATCGCGCGAGGGCACCGTGTTGTAATGTGCGTCCACCCAAGGCACGAGCGTGCGGGTGTAGAATGTCTCATACTGGAAATCCTTAAGGACAGGACTGTCAAAATACCATGAATTGAGAGCCGCCATCGACACGAATATCATGCCCTTCTCGTCGGCTATGTCGGGCAGCTGCGGCTTTATCTCCAGCCACGAACGCTCGTTGCCGTAGGCTCCGTGCAGCAGATAGACCACCGGATAGCGCACATCCTTGGCGGCACCTTTCCTTTCAGGTGTAATCACCACCACAGGTATGTCGCGGTTCATCACGTCGCTGTGCAGCTTCAGCGTGTCCACCTTTCCGGCGAAAGCCCTGCCGGCGGACAGCAGAAGGAGCACACACAACAATCTTAACATTTTTATTCTAACCATAGTTCACTGTCATTTATATTCGAACTTATTTGACAAAGCACCGTTGCCCGGCACGTCACAGACACCTGTCCGCAGCCACCTTACTTTACTGCCGTAAGCACAAAGCGGCGTGTGACGGGCTTGTTTATACTGTATATCTTGTCTACCAGAAGATCCATCATGGCTGTATAGGCGTCGCGCACATCCTTGTGTATCATCTTGTCGTAGATGTCGCGGCGCGCAGCCACCCATCCGTCCTTCGTCTCACCGTCGCGGAACACGCGCGCCGCATGCTCGTCGTTGGCATGGAGCAGACCTTTCTTCATGAAGAAGTCGTATTGCAGCCAGCCGTAGTCGCGGAACTTGCGCTCCAGTTCCCAGCGGTCCTCATTGAGTGCCATCACGGCGCACGCCTGCTGGTATTGCGGTGTGTGGCGGTATTCAGCAAGGTTCACGCCCTGTGCCAGACGCTGTGCCGGAATGGTGTCTATGACCACCCCGTCTATGGTAAGACGGTAGTTGCCCTTGAGTCCCGTAATTTTGAGCTGCTCGTTGCTTATGTCCTTGACCAGCGACGGCACCATCTTCACCGCCTGCGCCTGCGGACGCTTGAATCCCCATCCGTGCGCGATGGTGTCCAGCGGATAAGGCAGCGACTCCGCCAGATAGCTGAACGACAGTTCTCTCCTGCCTGCCGTCAAGTCGCTCACGGTGCAGTTCACGCTCCTTACCACCTTCTTTGAGCGCGCGTCTATCTGCACGTCTGCCACCGGCTTGCCTACCATTCCCTGAGCCTTGAGGAAGATGTACGCCATGACCATGTGCCCGTCGTTGTCAGGATGCACGCGGTCGTTGCCGCAGATTGTGAACGTGGGATCCTTCGCCTGCTGCTCTTCGTTGATTCTGAGCATCGGTGCGTTGAAGTCCACAAACTCCCAGTGGTCAGCCCTTGCGGCTGAGTCCTGAAACGCTATTATGCGGCGGATGGCATCGTTCTTTTTCCTGAACACGTTGTCGTTGAAGGTGGATGTCTGGTCGTAGGGCGACGTGCCTATCATGACCTTGCGTATGTCCGTAGCCTCCTTCAGACGCTTCTCTATCTCAAGGAAATACTTGCGGCTGTTCGCCACCTTACTGTCGGCGAACTTCTCCGGGTTGTCGCCGTTGTATTCGAAATAGCCGCTGTCGTTCATGCCGAACGAGAGTGTGAGCACATTCGGACGTTTGAGGAACACGTCGTCGTCAAGACGCGCCAGAATGTTTGAGCATTCGTCACCGCCAATGCCGCAGTTTGCCATCCACATACGCTCGTTGGGGAAGTGCGTCATGTAGTATAGCCAGATGTACGAATGATAGTGTCCGCCGTCTGTTATGCTGTTGCCCACAAACGCCACACGGTCGCCCGCCTTGAAGGGTGTCACCTGTTGTGCGGCTGTATGTAAGGTCCCCACGCACAGGGCAAGAGCCATTGTCACTATTTGTCTTATCATATCATTTATATATATGTTATTTGTTTTATGAGAAAACAGTGCTATTCATTTTTCCATATTCAACAAACCGGGGCGACAGACACGCCACGCGCGATGTTCGGAGCCACACGCATCCGCCAGCCGACAACCGTTCCTGACAGTCATGAACATATGTACCCGCAGCTTGGCACGCCCCATCGGGATGTCCGTCCGTTCCCGAACCTCATCACCGGCAGCCCCGACGCTGACGCGACCTTGTGCAAATGCGTGAATCCGCAGATAGCAGGTTTTATAAAATTCTGTATAGTCCATTGTCATAAACTTAGGCTTGTTATCGCTGCAAATGTAGCCCTATTACGGTAAAACATATATAAAAATTGAACCTTAAAAACCCAATTTTGAATCAAAAGCATCATGGATGTAACGTATATACCAGTCTTCAGAACAAACATACCAAAGCGTTCTGACTGTATTTCAAACACTTCTTGAATCATTCATTGGGAAGAACACATCTCTTTCCGGATATATCAATGCACAGACATGGCGGACGCCGTCGGGTGAATAAGGAGGAAATCGGGGATTATATGCGCTGCCAGCAAAAGTAGAGACGCAAGATTTTGCGTCTCACAAGGGAGGAGTGCAAATATTGTCATTGGATTATCGCATGCGTATATTGCAATGGATTGCTTGTGAGACACATTGAATGAAGATATGGAGAGTAATTACAAGCAACATCAATTGAACTGTCAAGGACGGGAGACGCAAAATTTTGCGTCTCTACTGGGCTCACGCCATTATTTTATATTGATGAAAAATCCATATTATCATGCGCTGATGGAAAAAGTAGAGACGCAAAATCTTGCGTCTCACAAGGAAGTGGTGCAAATCTCGGGAGTAATTATATGAATGATAAACAGCGCAATCCCTGCTTGTGAGACGCATGGAATGAAGATTTGGAGAGTAACTACAAGCAACATCAATTGAACCGTCGAGGACGGGAGACGCAAGATTTTGCGTATATACTGGGAGGACGACGTTGAGGAGGAAAGGAGGGGATGGAAAATGCGCGGAGGATACCGGAATGCATGGATATGCAGTTCAGGCAGTAAAAAATCTTTACATAATAAAATCGGAAAACAGGAAGCGCGAAGGCATTTATGGTGTATAAAAAACGAATATGGATTCGTTCAGACCTTGCGCCTGCCGTTTCTGTCGCGCGGAAAAGCCCGTTCCGGCTTTCCAAAACACCTTTCATGCATGCCGGAACGCACCCTCCCGTCACCTCAAAAAGCCCGTTCCGCGTTCCCGAAAAGCCTTTCCGGCATGACGGGAATGTCCCGTCCGTCCCATATATGAGTATATATCGCTGACTGTCAGACATATACACAAAACGCTCATAAGCTGCGTATTTGCCTCCGTGAGCCTATGCCATCGGCTGTAGGACGCTCTCGCGGAGTTGAGGATTGGCAGGGATGAATAATTATGCACATTATTAATGCATGCGTATGCAAGCGTGCTTGTTTTTGTGGATACATTATATCATTATGCGCCGCAAGGAAAAGTAGAGACGCAAAATCTTGCGTCTCACAAGGGAATAGTGCAATTTTCGGGAGTAATTATATGCACGATAAATAGCGCAATCCTTGCTCGTGAGACGCAAAATCTTGCGTCTCTACTGGGCTCGCGCCATTATTAACTATTGATGGAACAATCCATATTAATATGCGCTGACGGAAAAAGTAGAGACGCAAAATCTTGCGTCTCACAAGGGAGGTATGCAAATATTGTCATTGGATTATCGCATGCGTATATTGCAATGGATTGCTCGGGAGACGTATGGAATGAAGACATGGAGAGCAATAACAAGCAACATTAATTGAACCGTCGAGGACGGGAGACGCAAGATTTTGCGTATATACTGGGCTCGCGCCATTAATAAATATTGATGGAAAATCCATATTATTATAGCAAGATCTTGCGTCTCCACCGGGCGGACGCCGTCATTGTTTTTACTTGACAGGCATCTTCTTCATCCCCTCACCGCCTGTCATAGCGGAGCCGAAAGCGAATAGGGCGCGGCGTCCTTGCCGGTGTTGCGGGTTCTGTTGGGCTGTGCGCCCATAACAAACTTCAGCGTTCCGCCGCGGGCGATGTCCCCGTAGGTGATGTAGTTCTTGTCAAGCGGGCGTCCGTTGAGCATGCCGCTCTGTATATACACGTTGTCGGCACTGTTGCCTTCCGCCTCTATTACGAACTTGCTGCCGTCCTCCATCGTGATGGTAGCCTTACGGAAGAGGGGTGAGCCTATCACATACTGGTCGGTGCCGGGCGTAACCGCGTAGAGACCGAGGGCGCTGAGCACATACCACGACGACATGCCGCCCTGATCCTCGTCACCGGGGAAACCGTCGGGAGTGCTGTTGTACAGGCGTCTCATAATCTGGCGCACCCAGTATTGCGTCTTCCACGGCTGTCCCGCATAGCTGTACAGGTAAGGCATGTGCTGTATGGGCTGGTTGCCGTGGGCATACTGTCCCATGCGCGCCTCCTCCATCTCCACCATCTCGTGTATCTTGCCGCCATACCAACCCGGACGCACCGTCGCCGGCTGCGAGAACACGGAGTCCATCTTCTCCACGAATGCGGCGTCGGAGCCATACAGGTTTATGAGTCCCTGCACATCGTGGAACACCGACCATATGTAGTGCCAGGCATTGCCCTCGGTGTAAGGACCGCCCCATGCCAGCGGGTCGAACGGCTCAAGGAACTTGCCGTCCTTGCCTCTGCCCCGGAAGAATCCGGTGGCGGAGTCCCACAGGTTGCGGTAGTTGTACAGCGTGCGGGCAAACACCTGTTCATAGAACCTGTTGCCTGTCTGCCTTGCCAAGGTGTAGGCGCACCAGTCATCATACGCATACTCAAGCGTCTGCGAAACCGATCCGTGCGACTCCGGGAACGACACATATCCCAGAGTGTAGTACTCATGCCATCCCGCACGGCCGTTGGCACCGCCCATCGGACCCTTGTTGAAAGCCTCGTGGGCATAGCCCTTGAGCACGGAGTCTACAGGCACCGTGCGTATGCCCTTGGCAAAAGCGTCTGCAAAGAGCGATATGGCGTGGTTGCCCAGCATGCCTCCCGTCTCTCCGGGGCACGACCATGCGGGAAACCATCCCAGCTCCTTCTGCTGCACGTTGAGCATAGCCTGCATGTAGCGTCCCTGCTGAGTGGGGTGCAGAATGTTGGTAAGAGGGAACTGCGAGCGGAAGGTATCCCAAAAACCGTTGTCGGTATACATATATCCGTGGTGTATCTTGCCGTCGTACGGGCTGTAATAATATGGTTTGCCCTCCCTGTCAAGATCGTAAAAACGGCGCGAGAACAGGTTGGCGCGGAACAGACACGAATAGAAGGTGCGCATGTCCTCATCGGTGCCGCCCTCCACGCGCACACGGTTGAACAGATTGTTCCACACCTTGAAGCCGCGCGCCTTTGTCGCCTCGAGCGAGCGGTCGCCTCCGAGCTCGCGCTCAAGGTTAAGCTCCGCCTGAGCGTAGCTTATGTAAGACGACGCTGCCTTTGCCTGCACCTTGCTGCCGGGACGGAACTTGATGTACACACCCGCGCCCTTGCCCTTGGCGTAGGTCTGGCGGCTGAAGGTACGGTTGTTCTGGTTCTCCCACGTGCCGTAGTCGGCAAAAGCCCGGTCGAACTGCACCACAAAGTAGCAGCGGAAGTTCTCAGGATGGTTCACAAAGCGATGGTTGCGCACCCATCCGCGTATCTGACGCCTCTTTGCGTCTATCTTCACCTCGCTGGTGTCGGTGTAGCCGTCTATCACAAGAAATGCGTCCTGCCCCTTGGGGTAAGAGAAACGCAGATGCACGCCCCGGTCGGTGGGAGCCATCTCGGTGGTTATGCCATTGTCGAACGTCACCTTATAATAATGCGGACGTCCCACCTCGTTGTCGTGACTGAACTTTGAGGCGCGGTCGTTCTCGTTTACCACAAGCCTGCCCGTCTCCGGCATGAACGTGTACACGGCATAGTCGCTCACCCATGGCGAGCACTGGTGGCTCTGTCCGAAGCCGCGTATTCTGTCGTGCGAATACAGATATTTGAAGCCCTCGCCGTTCACGTTGGTCTGAGGAGTCCACACATGCACGCCATATGGCATGGCAGTAGCCGGGAAGGTGTTGCCGTGGCTGAGTCCGAAGTTTGAGTCGGTGCCTTGCAGCGTGTTGGCATACCGCACCAGATCAGGCTGTTTCTGCGCCACAGCCATTGCAGGCACAGACAGCAGCATTGCGATAAGTACTTTTATTTTATACATCATATTGTATGTTTATGTTTGCTTTATTAAAAAACAGTGCAAGTGAGTGCAATGAGAGCGCGCTCTCAGATTGCCGGGCGAAGCCTGTTTTATTAAAAGGTCCATTTCCCTGACCCGACATCCTCATGCCGCCTGCCCTGCCAGACGACCGTAGCGGTCACGCCTACCGGTATTTCCACCGACAGCCGTGCGCCGTGCCAGCTTACACGTATTGTTCCGTAAGGAGTCTCCTTGTCTACTGAAACCCAATCAATGCCGTCCGGCTTCTGAGGACTGATGAGGACATGACGGTAGCCCGGACGGCTAATGTCAGGGACAATGCCTCCGAGCGCTTGGGTGAACCATATGCCGACGCCGTTGTAACAGTTGTGTATGTGGCTGCGCTCGCCGCTCCAGTATTCCCATGTGGTTGTAGCTCCGTGGTCTATCATATAGAGATAGCCGGGATAGGAGCGTTTCTTCAATATGTCGTACATCAGCTGGCACTCTCCGTTGTCTACAGCCCACTGCGTGAAGATGTAGGTTCCGACAAGTCCGGCGGCTATGTGCGACTTGTATTTGCCCCGTGAAAGAGCAAGAAGCCTTGCTGTGACAGCACTGCGAAGGGAGTCGGGCACGACGCCTGTCAGCATGGGATAGCTCATGTCGAGGGGTGAGCCGGTGGCATAGGTGCTGTCGGCAGGATGATAAAAGCGTGCGTGTATTTTCCTGTTCAGGGAATCTCTCTGCGCCGCGAACAGCCCGGCATCGCCTTTATCTCCCAATATATCAGCCATCAGCGACATGCTGTTGAGACAGTCGCTGAGGACGCAGTTGCCCGTGAGCAGCTGTGAGTCTCCGCCCACGTCGACGCCTTTGGGTGCCAGCCAGTCACCGAGGAACCACATCCTGCGGTCGGTGTCAGCCCAAGGCTGGAGCAGTCCGTCCTTTACGTGTCTGCCCACAAAGCCAAGCCACCTTTTCATCTGACCGTAAAGCTTCACAAGCATACGCCGGTCACCATAATTGAGATAGGTACGCAGAGGTGCCTTTATGATGAAAGAGTTCCAGTAAGGACCGCCGCCTCCGCCACCTGCGGGCGCGACATACGGGAGGTCTCCGTCAGCAGCCATGGCGTCGCCCCATGCCGTGAGCCAGTTGTAATATACAGGAGCCACGTCGCACAACGTCTGTACGGTCATGGTCGACGAGTTTCCGTCACCGCCATACCCCATTCTCTCGAGATGCGGACAGTCCACCATATATCCGCTGAATGTCAGACAACGCATTGTGCGGCTTATCATCTGATATATGCTGTTTATGTCATCGTCGGAGCATTCGAACCTGACCGTCTCCGAATAATCGCCTGAAATCTGCAATGCCGTCAGGTCCTCCGCGCGCGGCTGCCGGATGTTCTTGACGAGAACATAGCGGAACGCATGATGGTGGAACTTGTTGCAGAACACGTCCTTGCCGTCACCCGCCGTAATATATTCGTCATATTCTCCCTGAGGAGTGAACACTCCGGTGGTGTCAATCCAGTCGCCATACTCCATCCTGACTGTCACATCACCTGGCACATCGGGCATTTCCAGCCGCAACCACCCTGTGATGTCGCGCCCGAAGTCAACGAGCCATCCGCCGTCATATGCCGTTATGCTTACCGGCTTCAGGGTGTCTATTACCCTGTTGACCTCTGTCATCTGCGGCGTCGCCGTCTTGTTGGCCACACTCACCACATGAGCCTTTGTCCAATGTCTGCCGCTATTGTGAAGGATGCGGGCATCGACGCGCTCCCCTCCGAACTGCAGTGCCTGCCATGTGCCGAAGTCATGATATCCGCTTGGCGTGCCCTCCCATGAAGAGTCTGTAACCGCCACAGACTGCCATCCGGCGCCATTTTGCCGCATGACGGCAGCCTTGACCAAAGGACCTTCGTATTCCGCATGAAACAGATTCTCACGATACCACCCTTTTCCGAGCCATATCTCCACCTCGTTGTCGCCCTCACGTGAATATGGAGTGATGTCGTAAGTGACGATATGCGAGCGTTTGTCGAGTTGTGACACAGCCGGAGCCAACACCGCGTCACCCACTTTCCTGCCGTTGACCCTTACCTCATGATAACCCAGAGAGTTGACATGGATGAAGACGCGATGGCGTCCACGGAGCTTGAAACGCTTCCGCAGTATGGGGGCGGTGACGTCGCCGGCAGACTTGTCCAAGCCGATATATTCTCCGGGAAAGTCCTTGTCCGTCAGCAATCCGACGCTGAAGCGACGGATGTCGCTCCATGAGGACGCTTTGGAACGTTCGTCCCATGTACGCACGCGCCAGAAACACAACATGCCCGAACGGAGCGTCCTGCCCTCATAACCCACCATGACACTTTCGGCAGAACGCCGTTTTCCGGAGCTCCACAAGTCAGCCTCTCCCCGTGACACTTTCACACTGTCAGTCCCCACCTGTATCTCCCATGCCGTCTGCCTTGCATTGTTGCGTGGGGAATAATTCTTCCAGCTGAAGTGGGGAGCTGTGTTGTCTATGCCCAACGGGTCGTAGAGATTCTCACATTTCAAATCGCCTGTCCTGAGTCCCTGCGCATGGAACGCCAACGGAACGATGGAAAGGCAGAGCAATATATGTCTCAGACTCATAGTTGTTTTCGTTTTTAAATATCGAGCACTTTGTTTTCCTTGTGATGATATTGCTTACACAGGAGTCTCACCTTACCTGTGTTGTCAGGCATTTCTATCGTGATGACCTTCTTCTCGCCAGGCATCAGTGTGACATAATTGTCGCTCCATATGACGGGAAGAACCGCTTCTTTCTTTTTGCCTTCAACAAGCCGCAGGCGGTTGGCGAAACTTACATGCTTGCTTTTGTTTATCAACTCGAACGTGGCTTTGCTGCCGTCACGGCTGACGAGACGTGCCTTCAGAGCCGCCTCCGGCATGTCTGCGAGTTCCTCATACGCCAGATATTCCTTGCCGTTGTGCCAGTAGAAGTTCTCGGAAACAAGTCTGCCACCGGCATCTTTCAGACAGAGGCGGATGAACTGCAAGCCGTCCACCGAAGGCGTGAGCGTCATAGCCTCAGAGATGTCGCTTGCCTTGCAGCCCGCAACAGCGTTCTGCGTATGGATAATATTGCCTTTGAGGTCATATTCCGTGGCTGTCACACGTGCGTCATTGAGGTCGGATGCCGTCGTGTTCACCACTTTCACACTATTGTCCAGACAGTTCCACTGCACGTGCAGAGGCTCGCAAGCCTTGCGCGCACCCCAGTAGCATCCTGTAGGGTTGCCGTAATAATCGTAGGTCTGCCATACGAATGACGGATAAGCCGGATGACTCATCCATATCAGCAGCCCTGAAGCGTCATTCCACATCTTGTCCTGCCAAGCCTCATACATGCCCTTCATGTCCTCTATGTTGACGAGTTGGGCTTTCTCGCAAAAGTCTTCCAAGGAGGTTGCCTCACCGTAGCGGTCGTTCACGTTCTTCTTGTAGCTGACAGGGTCGGCATTGGAGGCTTCCTTGCCGAAGAAGTGACGGTTCCACACATTGTCATCGTCGTTTTTCAGCCGCTCGTCGTCAGGCAACGGCCATTGCTCTTCTTTCGGAATGAAACGTACGACGCTTTCATACTGCGGGAAAGTAGCCATGCCTATTTCCGTCCTGAATCCGTAGCCATGGTCTGAGCCATAAGGGTAAGACGGCTTGTTGAACGCCAGATTGCTTGCTGAAGTCTCGAAGTGATGTCTGGGCGGAAGGTCTTTCCACCAACCGCTTCCCGACAAGGCGTCCTGATTGGAACATGACTTGTAAAGACGGTCGTTGCCGTCTTCTTCCATAACAATCATGCGCAAAGCCTGGTCGATGTCGGCTACAGGGTGCGTCTCGTTGGCACCGCACCAAACAGTGATAGAAGGATGGTTTCGCAGGCGGCGCACCTTGTCGCGCGCGTTTGCCTTGAACGCATCATGGTCTGCCACATCATTCCAGGCAACATAAAGCCAGAAGTCATCCCACACCATAATGCCCGATTCGTCACAGTAATCATAGAACTCCTCGTCCGTAACACATCCTGTCCAAAGTCGAATCATATTATAATTGAGGTCCTGATGCAAGCGTATCCATTTGCGGTAGTCTTCATTGTGACATCGCAGCAGATACTCGCTCATGCCCCAGTTGCCTCCCTTGACATATATGCGCTGTCCGTTGACATAAATGTTCAGCACCGGATAGCCCACGGCATTCGTCTCTATACGATATTCATTTTTCTTGATGCCGAACCGTATGCTGCGCTCATCGCTCATTTTCCCGTCAGTGAACGCCTGCAACTTACAGGTGTAAAGGTCGGGCTTGCCATATCCGTTGGGCCACCACAGACGGGGATTGTCTACGACGAAGCCGATACAGTCAGCCTTACTGATGTTGATGATTGCAGTGTCGCCGCTCTCCACCCTGACATTCTTTGTGAAGGTGATGTCGCCCGGCGTGATGACACCCTTAACCGTAACAGTCTGAGACTTGCCTGAATAGTTGGCTATTCCCGAAGCAAGCTTCAGCTCAGCCCTGTCGAGTGAAGGCAGATAACTTCTCATCCAAGGGTCTATCATCTTGGCTGCGCCCGTCACCTCAACGGAAGCCTTGCCGGTGATGCCAGCCTCGCGTCCGGGCACATATGGCATCCAGTCCCATCCCGCACCGGCAAGATATGAGGGGCTGCACACCACCCCATAGGGGTCCTTTCCAGTACGTGTCTTTTTCTCGTCGGGGTCATAAATAAGCACGGCTATATGATTGTCACCGTCATTTCTGTAAAAGTCTGTGATATCAAAACGCGAACGCATCATATGTCCTTTCACGTCCTTCACTGACGAGACCGTGCCCGACAGCTTATGACCGTTAAACCAGAAATCAGCAAACTTGTTGGTGTTCTCAAAGCAGAGCCACACATGCTGACCTGCCGCAGGCTTTTCGGGAAGCCTGAAAGACGTAATGTACCAGAACGGACGGTTGTAAAGAGCCTCATCCACCTTATATATATTGTCGCCATATTCGGGACACGGTTCCTTGCCAGCACGGACATATGAGGCGAATACGGTTCCGAGGACAATTCCTGTCACCGCATTCTTCACAGTGTTTCCCGAGGACAGCTTCTCTCCCGACATAGGTGTCTCAGCCTGCGGGAAAATCTTCCAGACGACATTGCCGTCCTCACTGTTGAGTGAGAAATGGTTTATCTGAGCTTGCACAGGAGTAAACATGAGCACAAGCAACGCAATAAGAATGGATTTTGTTTTCATATAATTATATTGGACTTTTATTTCACACATTATTATATTACCGTTATCTGACGGATCATTTTACGGTTATCTGACGGCAGGAAGAATGGAAAAGGCATCTTACGGGTTTGCGTTGTATAAGATTCACGACGTGAACCTGAATGCCGAAACGTTTTCTTCCGCCGTCTCGTTTTGTCTCAGTTATTTTTCAGGCTCGGCTCCCATCTCGAGCTGGAGAACGCCTCCACCCACAATATCCTTGTAATCAAGATGCAGAGGAATGTTCTTTCCGTTGAGAGACGCCTTCCGGATATATATATTCCTGTCGCTGTTTGCCGGAGCGTTTACGGTAAAGGTCTTTCCGTTCTGCAAGTGAATCGTGGCGCGGCGGAAGACAGGTGACGTAATCTCAAAGCGCGTGTCACCGGGACAATACTGGTGTATGCCTATTGCGGAAAGGACATACCATGCCGACATCTGTCCCACATCCTCGTTGCCTCGCAGACCTTCCACCTTGTTCTCATATGCGTTACGGCATATGTAACGGGTGTGATATTGCGTTTTCCATCCGGCTCCCAAACGGTTGTACAGGTAAGGAACGAAATGCACAGGCTCGTTGGCGTGATTATAATACATATTCCAGAACATGTCCTGCGGAGTATTTCCGAACATCCAGTCGAGGTCTGCAATGACTTTCTTCTTTCCACCCATGAGTCCTACCATACCCTTGACATCATGGGGAACGAACCATCCTTGCTGGAGCGGATTGCATTCCATGCATCCGTACCACTCCTTCAACCTTCCTTCCTTTGGCCATGGCAGCCAGTTGCCTTTCTCATCCTTAGGGCGGAACCATCCCTTCTTCTTGTCAAAAATATTACGATAGGCTTGTCCCTTGTGATAATACAGCGCGGCATCCTCATCCTTGCCGAGCATCTCCGCAAGCCGTCCTGTGCACCAGTCGGTGTAAGCATACTCGAGCGTGTGGGACAGACACAGATTGCCCGGAGAATAGCCCAGACTGCCGTTGCCGGTGTTCTTGGAGGAGTTCTTAGCATATTCATATGCCTTACTGATGTCGTAGTCTCTGATTCCCTTAGCCCATGCGTCAGCGAGAACAGAGACGGCAGGATTGCCCAACATGCATCCGGAATAGGAATTGAGAAGTTCCCATCTCTCGAAATAATGCCTTCCGCTCTGGTCGGCAAGAGTAATGAGCGAGTTAAGGAGGTCGTTCACGAGCTGCGGACGGATAATTGTCTGAAGCGGCATCTGCGAACGGAACACATCCCAACCGCTGAACACCGTGCGTTTGACAAACTTTCCGTCACTCTGATGAACCTGATAATCCCCGCCGACATACCTGCCGTCCACATCCTGATAAATGCGCGGGTCTATCATAGTGTGATAAAGCGCAGTATAGAATATGGTCCGCTCCGCTTCTGTTCCGCCTTCGATGTCTATGCAACCGAGTGCTTTGTTCCAGTCCTCAACCGCTTTCCGGTGGATGCTGTCGAAGTCTCTGCCCTGAGCCTCAGCCTCAAAATTGCGTCGCGCGCCTTCAATATCAACATAAGAAACAGCACAAGTGAGGGTAACGGCTTCATCCTCATCAGTAGCAAAGTCTGCAAAGAAACCTATGTGCTGACCCAGCATGTCATTGGCATCCCGCACGTTCCCTTTCACGACAGATGCCTTGGCGATTCTTTCAAGATATTCAGGTGTGACGACATCATCTTTTTTATGAGGCTGCAGCTCGGAGAAATCCGCTTTCCAGAAACCGAATGACTTCATGGGCTTGCTCAGCCTTGCATGAAAATAAAGAGTGTATTTCACACGTCCGTCACCGTTGCCCCATCCGCCTCCTTGGGGTGTACACCTGATCCAGCCTTCAAATGTGAGACTGTCGACCACCTTGATATATTCATAGTCAGCGGAGCCTCCCACGCGCCGTGCGAGGTCTATCAGGATATGCGACTGCCCGTTCTTTGGGAAGGTGAAGCGCAGCGCGCCGCAACGGGGCGTACAAGTGGCTTCCGCCTTAATGTCATAGTCTGTGAGCCTCACACTGTAATATCCGGCATGTGCGTGCTCCGACTCCTTGTCGTAGTGCGATCGCCAGCCGTCAATGTTTTCCTTCTCACGTCCGGCAAGAGTCTTTATCTCGCCTGTCGTAGGCATAACCAGAAAGTTGCCCATCTCGCCATACCATCCCACTCCGCTCATCTGCGTCATGGAAAAGCCCTCTATGGTCTGATGTTCATAGCTGTAGCCGGAACCGTTGTCCCCACCGGTGATTGTCTGCGGACTTACCTGTACCATACCGTAGGGAGTCGCGGCACCCGGGAAAGTTTTCCCGAGCCCATGATAAGCTCCTGCTGTCTCGGTGTTCGTACTGGCTCCGATAAACGGGTTCACACAATGTGCCAGATCCTTGTCCTGCGCCGTAACCGCAGCCGGACACATTAACACAGTAAATAAGAGACACCCGGCAACATCTCTGAATTTCTTTTTTCCATCCATTGTATTATGATATTTTGGTTTCATTTCTTTAAAGTCAGATTGACGGTACGTATGCCGAAGCGGGGAATACTGAGATTTATCTTCCCGTTCTTCACCTGCAATTCTTCCTGCGTTTCTCCGTTCAGGTCTGTTACCACGGCACGGCTGACAGGAAAATCCAGCGTTACTGTCTGGCGGCTGTCGTCACTGTCCGCGTTGAAGAGACGGATATTCATGCTGCCGTTATCCTCCACAGTGACTGAAGACAAGGCGCAAGAAGTCTCCAACAGGGACTTGTCGGCAACCCTTCCGGGTCTGACGATGACCGGTTGACGCCACGTTTCAGCAAGTCTCTGAATACCTGCATCGTGCCAAGAGCCTTCGTGCGGTATCAAGGCATAACGCAATTCAGACGCACCGGTTATAGGATAATCCCGTCCCCAAAGTCCCGGACCGGAATACTGAACGGTCAGTGCCAACGGATAATCTTCCCCGTAAGAATAGCTTGTAGTATGGTCTGTGAGCAGTGCCAGTCCGTTGTCGCCGTCGCTGATGTCTGCCCAATGCAGGATGACGTTGTGCTTGATATCCCTCCAGTCGTTAAAGAAGGTATCCGACAGATTGCTTTCACACACATCAAAAGGCGCGTCCTTGCTCAATCTGGCTTTCTTCATGCCCGTAGGAAAGAAGATACTGAGCATGTAGCGTGTATCATAAAAGCCTGTACGCGAGGCGTTGCGGTGTGACCCCACACGCTCTCCAATACGCACATTACGCCGCCAATCTATATTCAGACTACAGTCTATTATCCTACTGCCTTTACGCAACGTGACCGTTTTTACAAAAGAAGTCCCGTTTATTTCTCCCTCCAATCTGATTTCAGTAAGAAGGTCACCGCAGGTGGTGATTGTAGCTTTAGCCCGAGTCTCAGTTGAAGAACAGAACCTGCCTTCGTCGGGAAAGAATCCGCGCAGTTCACCGAAACGAAACTCACCGGCTTCGGATGCAACGAGATTCCTTCCGGTCAGCCTGTCAATAAGCCTTGCTACGACACCGCCCCTGCTCAGGTCAAAGCCTATGATCCAATACTCGTTTTCTATGAAACATGCGTCATCGTCAGACTGTTTTCCTCCGACAAACGCTTTTGTGGTTACGGGCACGGCATCCGGACGGCTGATGCTGATGTGGCCGAAAGCCGGAATATCTGCCATCACGAATGTATTCTGTCCTTTATCCCGTACAGACACCACCTCCCGACGGGGCTGACCTGTAACATTGTAAAGAGTGATAAAGCCGTTGTCAGTATCATGGCTTGCAGCCTTATTGATGACTTCTGCAGAAAGACTGTCGGCAGTACTTGTCCACGCTTCTATCGCTTTCTCCCATGTGCCGCGAATCCGGAATGTGTTGTAAGGCACAATCCACGAGTCATGATGCTGTGAAAGCATAAGCTGACGCCAAGCCTCGTCAAGCTCAGTCTGACAAGGCTTGTTGCCGTGCTCCACAAAGTCAATTGCCGACATCTTCTCTGCCATAAGGATATTGTTTTCCGACCGGCGCACGTTACGGGCTATGCGCTGCATCACTTGCGAGCCCCACATCAGTCCGGGCAGGACATCCTCCTGTGAGAAACGGTGGTCTGTAGCTTTCTCCTTGTCGGTGTAACGGCTGATATACTCCGTCCATGTGACGTAGCGGCTGTCCTTCCGTCCTTCTCCAAGCCACGGTCCATGCTTCCATCCCGCATCCTGATAGCACATACCTACGGGATTCCCAATGCCCGCCTTGCGGCAAGCCTCAAGATACTGCGGGCTGTTGCGCCATGCTATTGTCTGCCAGACGCTGTTCGGCTGCAGGCTCTCACACGCATAGCGTGGAACAGCAATGACCGTCGTACCGTCAGGACCGGTGAGCCGGACTGTCTGTCCGCCGAAATTAGCCGTATATCCTCCCCAGCAGGTGTCAGGATTCTTAAGAGACATATAACGGAAGCCAAACTGCCGGAGCAGCTGTGGCAGCTGGCTCGTGAAGCAAGGCTCTTCAGAAGAATAGGTGCTGAACGTTATGCCGGGGAAGTGCTTCCGCAGTGAGCGCATGCCGTATTGGAACTGCCGGATGATGCTTTCTCCGTTGATGTTAAACATATAAGGCTGCGCATAGGTGGGATTTGTAACGTCTATACGTTCTGAAAGCATCAGCGGCTTCAACTTCCTATAGGCGTCAGGTGTGCGCACTTCCACACTGTCCCATGTCTCGGGCTCTATCTCCATTCCAATCACCCAGTCGGGATTCGCTTCAAGCTGGTCAACGATATATTGCGTATACCAGTCCAACGGATAATGACCGTAAATACCGCCATGAAAGCCGTCCACAAAGAAAGCGGTTTGTGCGGAGGCATGATTTGCAAACATCATCAACAGGATATAGATCAAACAGTGTCTCATTGTCTCTTTTTAGCGTTTATATAATTGTTACGGCAGTTTATTCCCCTTGCGGCGCACCTGACGGCAAAAATACCTTCCAGAAGAGCATGGTCGGCGTCCAACTGGGGTATGAAGGGTGTAAGAATGATTAATAACAGCAGAACGAGGGCAAAGCCTGCAAGTATATAACGGAAAAATGTCTTATTCTTATATGTCAGACATAAAAATAACGGCATGGGATTGAACGCCGCGGCATACCATGACCCCGACGTACCGGGAAGGTCGGAGATGAAAGACATATAGCATATGAACAAACCTATTATTGTATGTGACGAAAGCAATGTCACGTCGACAACGCATGCGGCTCTTCCCAACTTGCACTTCCTTTCCGCCAACGTGAAAACAATCACCGCCACAAGAAGCACGCCAAACATAAGAGCCGGAGTGAAAGGTGTGTCATGCGTACCGTCATCTCCGGAGACAATAACCGTCCCGCCACCTGTGAACACAGGGCGTATGGCACCGATGGAATCCACGATGAGGGCATCTTCCCAGGCATCCACAAGAGAGGCTGGAGACAGTTTGTCTTCCAGCGAACCCTTTGATTCGCCCTCAGACCCTAATATAGTGTTCCAGAAAAAACCGCACCATGGCTTGTGTACAGATATATGACGTACAAAATCGCGATAGGTTCCGAGCAGTGCCACAGGCAAGTCCTTATATTCAATGGTCTCCTTGTCAAGGACACTCTCCACCGCACGCACGCACATGGAGGAACAGTTTGTTTTCAAATAATCGTAAGGTATGGACTCACCGGATATTCCGCTGTCGAGCAGAGCCCACAGGTTACGTTTCTCATCAAGGCTCAGGTTAAGCTCATATTCGCTTACCTGGCGGTTGTTATCTTTATACTCACGCAGATAGTCATGTGTATAAAAAGTGCTGAATCTGCCTTTGCCTTTCCCTGAAAAGAAACTCACGTAGCTCTGCGAGCTGTCGTCCAGACCATACGTGAAACAATAGTCGAGACGCTGTGACGGGCACTGCATCCTTATGGCGCAATGTCCGTAAGCGGTATAAGCCGTGTATCCCGGCGACACATATATGAGGCTTGCCTTTATGTCGACAGGCAAACCGTCATCATTCCCAGCCTCAACGGTCAGCGAGCCGAATGTCAAGAGTAATAAAAGAACAACTGTATTGAATGTTTTGATATTCATTTAATCCGCATCCTTTTTATCAGGAAAAAGCTGCCTTCACACCACACGGCAGCTTCTTCCTGACCTTACCAAATAAAGAGTACAATTATTTCCGTACGAATTTCCTTCCGTTGCGGATGACGATGCCCTTATAATCCTTGCCCACCCTGCATCCGTTGAGATTATAGACAGGCTCCTCCCGTGGAGTGGTGTCCTTCAGTTCGGATATGCCGGTTGACGTGCCGTCAGGCAGGACAGTCCCTTCTTTGACGAACACCGCATATATTTTCCAGTCAGGCTCGTCACCCCAGCCGGCGTTCTCACGTGCCTGCTCGCGGGCAACATCGTCGCTGCCCTCAGAGCCGTCGCCCTTTCCTCCCTCCGGACGTGCCACATTGGCGTTGAAGATAAACTCCTGACCGTCGTTGTCGGCTGCCGGATAAGGATCGGTGAAATTGCCGTTGTCCGTCCACGTCGTCTTTATGAGGTCAGCCTTAGTGTATGAGTCCGGGTCGTCCTTCTTTATAAGAGAATAGCCTGCAAGCTCATATCCCTCTTCCGGCTCGGCATAGAGCCAGCACATGTAAAGTCCGGCATAAGTCGCTACGTCAAAGTCAGCCGGCGCTCCGGGATACGTGTAAGGCTGGAACGCGGGGTTCTCCGGATGAGTGTTGTAACGCAGCGTGTCGTTGCCGTTCTCGCCTATCACGCATTTGATAACAGCGTCCTCGCTCTTCCGTGTCTGCGGATTGTCCGGGTCCTCTGTTTTCATATATACCTTGCCTCTGCCGGTCTCATTGACCGTCAGTTCCAGATAAACGGCTTTGAACGGTGTGGCTGAAGCAGAGACCGTCACGCACAGCAATGCCACCAATGTGATGATTGTGAAGTAAAACTTTCTCATAACGTTTGTTTTTAGGTTTAAATGAAGTGAAAATGTTTTTAATTTCATTTTGCAAACATAATGAGTTTCACTCTCATTTGATGTCATTATCGAGTCTAAAAACATCAAAATAAAACCAACATCAGCCCTGACCGTGTGAGATGAAGTCTTTTGGCAGAAGCCCGAACTGTTTCTGGAAGCACTGTGTGAAATATGAAGGAGAGCTGAACCCCACCATATAGCAGACCTCATTCACCTTGACATCCTCCTCCTTCATAAGCTGTGCCGCCTTTTTCAACCGTTCTATTTTTATGTAATTATTAGGTGTAAGGTCGAAGATACCCTTAATCTTCCGGTTAAGATTGGTACGGCTCATACACATGATGTCGGCGAGTTGCGTGATGCCGAAATCACTGTCGGTGAGGTTCTCGGCTACAGCCTTCTCGAGCTTTCTGACAAATTCCTCATCCACCTTACTTAGCGCCACCGTCTTTCTGTCGGTAAAAGGCGAGGACGCATAAGCGTGTCTGACATCCTCACGTGAGCGCAGCAGGTTCTCGATGACGCAGACAAGATATTCCATGGAAAACGGTTTCTCTATGTAGTAGTCGGCTCCGCTCTCCATCCCCTTTACCTTGGCGGAGTCAAGTGTAAGGGCAGTAAGGAGGACAAACGGTATATGACTGTAATTGATGTCAGCCTTCACCCTCTTGCAGAATTCGAAACCGTCAATCGGCTCCATCATCACATCAGACACTATGAGGTCGACGTCGGACTGCCGGAGAATGTCCAAAGCCTTCTGCCCGTTATCGGCTGTAATGACCTGCCATTTCTTTTTAAGGTGTCTCTTCTCATAATGCAGCAGGTCTATGTTGTCCTCCACAACGAGTATTGTATAATGCTTTGTCGTGTCACCGCTGTCCGGCTGGTCTTCACCGGCAGGCTCTTCTTCAGTCCTCTTCATTTCAGGCTCTTCCCGACTACCGCCATAACTGATGGAAGGACTGCTCCCTACAGGTATCCGCAGCACGAAGACATTAAGGTCCTCACGGTCGTCCATTCTCAGAACACCCTCATGCAGCTCTGCCAATGTGTTTGCCAGCGCGAGTCCGATACCTGTGCCTGTGGTAGACGCGGTGGTGACAGACTCCACACGGAAGAACGGTTTGAAGAGCTTTCCCCTGAGCGGCTTGGGAATGACCTTACCGTCATTGCATACCCTGACCGTGAAATACTTTCCGCCTTCGTCAGCCGTCAGAGTCACGCCGACCGTCCTGTCACAGTATTTCACGGCGTTGTTGATAAGGTTGCTTATTATTTTCGTGAAGCTCTCCTTGTCCACATATGCCCACAGCCCGTGTTCCGGAAGCGACAGAGAGTGGCTTATGTCACGCTTGTCCATCAGCGACGTGAAGCGTATGTACACCTCATTTATGAGCAGGCTGATGTCGCTGTACTCCAGATTGAGTTTAAGTCCGTCTTTCTCCGCTTTCCTGAAATCAAGCAGCTGGTTAGCCAGATTGAGCAGACGGCTGACGTTCTTGTCCATGATGGTAAGGTCATTGCCTGTCTCCCTGTCATAGTCCTTACGGTCAATGATGTCCTTAAGCGGTGCCTTAATGAGCGCAAGCGGTGTCCGTATCTCATGAGCCACATTGGTGAAGAAGGTTATCTTGCTAAGGTAGAGTTCCTTTTCCTTCTCAAATTCGAACTTGCTCATGGCTATCCTCCTCAGCATCTCCGACCGCTGGACGACATACCTGTAAACGAACCATAACGCCGCCCCTGCCACAGAGAGCCATACCGTCCATGCCCACCATGTGTTCCACCATGGCTGACGTACAACGATGTCGAGCGAATACACATTCTTGCCGTTGCTGTAAGGGTCTTTCACCATCAGGCGGAAGCTGCCTGCCGGAAGATTGGTGTAGCGGATGTAATTGTCGTTGTAAAGCTGTTGCCATCCCTTGTCAAACCCTTGAAGCATATAGACAAGCTCCCTGTTTTGCGTTTCCCTGTAGGAGAGCACTGACATCTTCAATGCGAACGAGTTCTGCCTGTAACCGAGCTCTATCTTCCTTGTCGCCGTTATGCTGTGTGTGAGCGGACTGTCTTTCGAGCTGTTGTCCATCGTCTGACCGTTTATTATAAGCTCCGTGGCAATGATGTTGTCGGTGGAGCCCTGACTGTCCAACGACTCGGGAACGAAGCTTGTCAACCCGCTCTGACTGCCGAAATACATTCTTCCCGTACGGCTGCAGAGCGCGGAGGAATAGCTGAAATTATTGTCAAGAAGTCCGTTGGCTGTCGTGAACGAGCGGGCTGACTGGTTGACAGGATTGTAGCACAGCAGTCCCTCGTTTGTCCCCATCCACAGCCTGCCGTTGTGGTCCTCGCTGATGCTGACTACGGCAAGCCGCGACTTGTTGAGAGAGAAGTCCATGACGTCAAAACGTTTTGTGCCCGTATTATACCGGCTTACACCGTTGCCGTTGGTAGCCGCCCATATTCCTCCACGCGAATCCTCGAAAAGACACACCGTGTCGTCAGTTTTCTGTCCATTGCCGGAGAACTTTTTCCACGCCCGTCCGTCCGCAGGCAGCATGTAGATAGCGTCATTGTACACGGCGACCCACAGGTTATGCTGGTGGTCTTCAAGGACGGCATACACTATTTTCTTAGGAATGTCCGTTACGGATGTCATCTGCCGGGTTGCGGGATTCCATATGTTCAGCCCTCCGAAATTGCCTATGGCTACCCGTCCGTCATGCAGTTCCCTGCATATGAACACATTGGCGTCATTGAGTCCGTTCTCCTTGTCGGTGAGCCTTCCCACAACCTTTCCTGTCGCAGGATTGACTATCGTCACTCCCTCCTGAAATGTGTCCACCCACAACATACCTCCGACAATATTCAGTCCCTGTACATTATCAGACAGGTCGGAAAGATTCAGTTGACGGAACCGGGCATTGACCGGATCAAACCAGCCTATGCCGCCGTCTTCCGTCCCTATCCATATACGTCCCTGCGAGTCCTCCACCATCTGATGCACCCTTCGTCCGAAGAGCGACGTGGCTATGTCCACACGGGGGAAGTAATTGGTGAAAGTGTTGTTGATGCGCGGCAGATAGTTGATGCCGCCGAAATAGCTGCCTATCCATATGCCTCCGTCACGGTCCCTATAGGCTGTCTGAAGATGGACGTCCGACAGGGAGAAAGGGTCGGTAGGCTCGTAGTCGTAGCATTGGGTTACTCCCGTCCTGACGTTATGCACCACAAGGGCTGTCTCGGTAGGCATGAACAGCTCGTTGCCTGCCTTCAGAAGCGAATGGGCATAGAGCTTACCGCCCTTGTAAGAGTCGACGATGGACACCACCTCATGCGTACGCATATCGTAAAGAAAAAGACCTTTCTCCATGGTGCTTATCCACATCCTGCCGTCGTCAGAGAACGTGACTCCCGTGACAGTCAAGCCGTCCAGCACACGCCTGCCCTCGGTGTCGCGAGGCGCATGGACGGTGCGGAAGTTGTCGCGCGTGTATTGTATGCCGCTGCGGTAATAGCCCACCCACAGCACTCCTTTGCCGTCAATGACCATGCTGAACACCGACGGACCTGCGTCGATGGACTTGAACGTGAGCCGTCTTCTGCGGATGTCGTAAACATAGATGCCTTCCGTAGTGGAAGATATATAGATGTATCTGTCGTTGCCGGTGATGGCGTTGACGTTGCCTCCCACCGCCTGCCCCGAAGCTGTACGGACATCAAAGCGGCGGAAGGAGTCGTTGAGGGTGGAATAGACATAGAGTCCCTGTTCGGTACCTATCCACAGCTCGTTGTCAGGTCCCTCATAGAGTGCGTTGATGTGGTCGTTACCGGGAGAATAAGGGAGCCTGCCACGGTGATACACCTTAAAAGAGCGTCCGTCGAAGCGGTTGAGACCGCAGCGCGTGCCGAACCACATGAATCCTGTCTTGTCCTGAAGAATACTGAAGACGGAATTCTGTGACAGCCCGTCGTTGGTGTCATAGTGACGGAATATATAGTCAGACGACTGCCCCGGCAACACAGCCTGCAAGGACAATATGAGAATCAGAATAACCCTATGGATACATTTAGCGTTCATGGTTATAACTCCACACAAGTTCTGTTTATATATATATTAATGTAATGAATGTTTGGTTAGTGCGACAGCAAGGCAGGGAAACGCGGTTTTAACGGACTTGATATTGCCGAGCCGAAGCTTAGCTTATTCAAAGCTGATGCAAACGAGCGGCAAAAGAGCTTGCTCTTGGTTGCCCGAGTGCAGCTTAGCTTATTCAAAGCTGATGCAAACGAGCGTAAAGAAAGCTTGCTTTCAATTTCCCGAGTGCAGCTTGGCTTATACAAAGGTAAGAATAATATATGAGACGATAAAGCCTTCATGTTTATATTTTCATCACCCTAACCCACTCATGCCTGCATCCCTCCATCGGCTGCCCGCCTATGCCGCATGAATCCGCTCGCGTATTTTTTTCAGTGCCGCAGCCATATGACACTCCACCGTGTTTACCGATATACCGAGACGCGAGGCTATCTCTGCGTTACGGCACCCTTCCTCACGGCTGAGAAGAAAAACCTGCCTGCGCCTGCCTTCCAACGATTTGACAGCGTTGCGTATGCGCGACTCTAGTTCCTTATACTCCATCGCGCTTTGCGGTTCTTCATAATCAACCGCATCATGCGACCGTATACACATGTTATCATACCGCGCGCGCATGCGCTGTTTCATGCGGAGCCAGCCCATGCATCTGTTCTTCACCGCCATGAAAGCGTATGCCTGGGCACAGCAGAAGAGGGTTTGCAAGCGCAGGTCCTGTTTTTCCAAAATGCCGACAAGCACATCCTGTACCACGTCTTCCGCATCCTGCGGAGACACCCACGTACTGGCGACAACGGTGAGTCTGTGGAAAAGACTCATATATTCATCCGGGTAATTCATCAGCGTGTGTTTTTAATTATTACGTTATTGCAAAAATAAGTCCCTGATATTACAATGCCAGTCATAATCGAACCTAAAAAAATAAATATTGAACCAAAAACAACGTGACAGAGTATTTTTGCGGCTGTAATCCCTGTAGCCCTTATTGCTGTGGTAAAAATAACGGCGCCAGCCCAGTAGAGACGCAAAATCTTGCGTCTCCCGAGCAACCCATACCAACATATATATGAAATAATCCGCTGACAATGAATGCGTATCCCCTCAGTAGAGACGCAAAATCTTGCGTCTCCCGTCCTCGACAGTTCAATTAATGTTGCTTGTAATTGCTCTCCATATATTCATTCCAGGCGTCTCACGAGCAAGGATTGCGCCATTTATCATGCATATAATTACTCCCGAAATTTGCACTACTTCCTTGTGAGACGCAAGATTTTGCGTCTCTACTTTTTTCATCAGCGCATAATGATATGGAGTTTCCATCAATATTTAATAACGGCGTCAGCCCAGTAGAGACGCAAAATCTTGCGTCTCACGAGCAAGGATTGCTCCATTTATCATACATGTAATTACTTCCGAAAATTGCACTACTCCCTTGTGAGACGCAAAATTTTGCGTCTCTACTTTTGCCGTCAGCGCATAATGATATGGAGTTTCCATCAATATTTAATAATGGCGGCAGCCCAGTAGAGACGCAAAATCTTGCGTCTCCCGTCCACGCCATTGCAATCCAGCAAGCAATTATACGCTGAAGAATAAATGCTTTTCCCCTTGTGAGACGCAAGATCTTGCGTCTCTACTTTTGCTGTCAGCGCATAATGATATAATGTGTCACAGAAACAAGCATACTTGCATCTGCATGCATTAATAACGTGCATAATTATTCATTCCCATCAATCCTCAACTCCGCGAGAGCGTCCTACAGCCGACGGCATGGGCTCACGGACTCAAATACGCAGCTTATGAGCGTTTTGTGTATATGTCTGACAGTCAGCGACATATACTCATATATGGGACGGACGGGGCATTCCCGTCATGCAGGAAAGGCTTTTTGGGAACGCGGAACGGGCTTTTTGAGGTTACGGGAGGGTGTGTTCCGGCATGCGTGAAAGGTGTTTTGAGAAGCCGAAACGGGCTTTTCCGCGTGACAGTAAGGGCTGGCGCACGACGGAAACGAATTGGTATGCGCTTTTTATACACCGCAAACACCTTCGCGATTCCTGTTTTTGAAAAAAATAATGTAAAGATTTTTTACTTCCCGTCATGCATGAATATTCATTTACGCAAGCATGGCGCACAGCCACACAAGGGACAAGGCGGCAACGGAACGCGGCACGGTCATGGCGTCAGACATCGGGTAAGTCCGGACAACTTTCACCGCGCGTCATCCGTGTTCCGCACTGATGCAAGGCACAACGGCTCACTTTTTTATAGGGAACGCACCGGTAAGCACCGGACAGATGCGGAAGACGGGATGACGGCAGGAGTGAGAAGGTGGAGCAACGGTAGGCAATACGTCTAAAAGCGGTTTTGTATGTGTGACGCTATCCGGGCTTGGGCGGCTGTTCAAAAACTGACCGATATTATATATGCTCAGTAGATGTTCAGAATTAATTGCCATCATATTGGGTGCTGTTCAGGAGCTGCATTTCAAAGTCCGAAGAGGGAGTGTAGCGGGCTACACGACCTATGAGACTTTGGAATGAAGACCTGAAGAGCGCACAGGATGAGGCAAAGATATAGATAACATATGATTAATATTATCATATCGGTTAATTTTGAACATCTACTTATAACATATATATGCGTCTTTACCATAACATCCCGCTCTCCTTGCCACTCGTTTGCATAGCCCTCAGGGCTTCGTTCCATCGTCTCATCGCACGTGTTGCACGCTGCATCCCATTTTTCGCACCGTGACATGAAGCCATAAATAGCATGCCATATAGTGGTAATTGGTTTGGAACAGTTGTTTTAATGGCTTTCTCCTATGGGAGAGTAGCGATTTCTTTTTATTAAAAATATTAAACGTGAATGCGTGTTTTAACGTCTTATTTGTTACATTATTCTTCATAATTAATGCTTTTAGGAATAATTTTTGATTAAATATGATAAATTATCATAAAATAAATCTACCTTTGCATAAGATATAGCTGCACTCGGGAAATTAAGAACAAGTTCTCTTTCCGCTCGTTTGCAACATCTTTGCATAAGATATAGCTGCACTCGGGAAATCAAGAACAAGTTCTCTTTCCGCTCGTTTGCGCTATATCAGCATTGAATAAAAAACATTAAGATGAAGCGGTATGCCGGATGGAATATGCCGGGAAGTAACACATACCATCTGTTAATTGACTATGGATAATATGTTTTCATGCTTCCTGAAGATGCCATACGACGGCATTGCGGTTCTGCGCTTCTGGAGTTTAACAGGAAAAATTCTTTTCAGGAACCGGGAAAGAAGTATGTTTATAAGATGAGAAATCTATCTTTGGGCAGCCTCGTCAAGACAAAAGGAATATGGTGCGTGTGTCTTGCGCTGCTCACGTTCTGTCTTGCCTCATGCGACAACGGGGAGGACAGCGAGGAAAGCAGGCTCTACAATTATCTGCAAGGGAAATGGGTGACAACGCATGTTGTGGAAAACGAGTATTTCACACCGTCGACCGGAGACGACCCGTCCGTACATAACATCAACCGCGACATCACCTCGGAGACCGACGAATACTACGCTGTGATAGGCTTCGACCGCAACAACATGTGCACGCTGTATGAGTCGGGATCGCCTGAGGACATGGTTGAGCTGCCGGTATCGGCAAGATACAGGCTTGCCGGTGACAGACTGTCATGTCCGCTGTTTTATGGTGACTTCTCCAATTACGTCACTGTGAAAATAATCTCGGAAAACGTGATGGAGATGACTCTCACAGACAACGGCACCGACGGAGACGGAACGACCGTATACAGCCAGACCATTACATTCAAGAGATATGGTTCGGATGACGGTGGTATAGATTATGGTGACGATGATAAGGATGATGATGTTGACGACACCGGCGGTGGGGAATTCAGTGAGTATGTGAAAGGCAGATGGGTGAGCACGCATGTCGTTGCCGACGCTCTGTTCACTCCGTCAGACGGAAGCGAGCCATACAGGATGAGCACAGACCGTGACATCACTTCCGAAACAGACGACAGATACATGGTGATTGGCTTCGACAACTACAGCGTATGCACTCTGTATGAGTCGCCCCTGATGGACGACACCGAGCTTCCTCTCTCAGAGAGATACACCATCGACGGAAACAGACTGTCGTGCCCTTTGTTCTACGGAGCATTCACCGACTATGTGACGGTGAGGATGGTGTCGGCAGACGAGATGGAGCTGACGCTCGAGGACAACGGTACGGACGAGAGCGGAACACAGACATACACCGAGACAATGACATTCAGAAGATATTACAGATAACAACAAAAAGACTTATATGTTATGAGAAAAACATTATTCGCAGCTTTCATCACACTGGCTTGCGTGCAGATGCAGGCACAGACTAACGACAGCATACAGCACCGGATAGACTCTCTTGAGAACACCGTGAGGGAACTCAAGGCGACAATAGACAGCAATGAGAAGGAGAAGAAAGACAAATCTGTATGGGGACGCAAGAAGTTCCTCACCATAGGATACGTCAGCCAGAGTCTGTCTCCCAAATACGGCAACGACCTTGAAGGCAGCTTCGGAGTGTCGCTCACAAGCGGACGCACCATATATCTTCACAAGAAACCGATTTGGGGAAAGCTCAAATTCGCCCTGGACTTGGGCATGGACGTGAACTATACCAAATACAAGGACTTCGGCGAAGACTACAACAACTATTATGAGGATGAGGATTCTCCCGCACTGCTTTCGGGCATGCACCAGTGCGACTTGGGCGCGCTGCTGGGCGCGTCAGCCACGGTCAATCCTGTGGGCGACCTGCGCGTGTCTGCCTACTTCAGGTTCGTGCCCACCTACTCCATGCTCATTATCGACGAGGATATTAGCGGCAGCTACGTGTCTTTCTTCACTTACGGCGGCGAGGTTACGTGGAAGGCTATAGGCATAGGCATTGAGGGACGCTCCGGAAGCGGCAAATACGGAAGCATCATATCCAACGACGAGAGCGGAGAGGACATAAAGGAGAAGTTCTCCACCTCCTCACTGAGGGTCTATCTCAGCTTCCGTTTCTGACAGAACAGCCGCCCGCCGTCTGCCGACAGCTCATCATAAGAGCTCTGCCGCAATACACGGAAAGGCATACAGATACATATATGAGATAACTGAACAGCATAAGCACTATTACGACATTTCACCCCGAACAGTCCGTAAGACTTCGTTCGGGGCGTTTTTTTATTCTGCCGTCCGGCTGACCCGGTCTTCTCGAGTCTGTCAGTCAGCATCCGGCGTCCGCACCTATCATTGAGACAACTACTTTGTCAAGAAATAAATGCCTACTATTATTACTGTGCTTATGAATATGATGAGCAATTGCACTTTAACCGAATAATATTCTTTGCTTCTTATATAACGTACCAGTCTGTATGTCATGACCGAGTAGAAATATAATATAAAAGCTGTATTGACAATGGTTTCTAATCTCATACTAATCAAAATTTAAAGCCGAAGCGGTTATTAGAACGCCGATTATACATTTAAAGTTTGTTATATGCCCTTCATCCTTCTTCCTCACTGCCGCCGTCATCTTGTATTCTGCTTTTTCACGGTGTAGCCCGCTACATCTTCGATAAAGATTAATACAATTTGCCTGACAGCAGCACGAAAGAAGAATGGAAGCCTGATGCGATTCGGGTTAAAACGTAAATTCAATCACTGCTACTGTAACACCAAAGCTTCAGGCACGATGTCCCTGCGTTGTAAAGCGGTGAAGACGAGATTTGCCAACGACGGTCTGCTTATTCAAGCTTGTTTTATATGTTTCTTCTTCTTCCTGAAATTATAATCCTTAAATAACGTGGATTATTTTTTTCATCAATAAACACCTTGTCATTAATCTCCAGTTTGTTGAATCTCAGATTCATCACATCTTCATCCCTCCATAGATAAACAGATCCGTTCACATCAAATTTCAACTTTTGTGTTTTATCTTCATTGTAAACACTGTCAGCATAAATTCTATGATGATAATCTATCTCAATACTTCCACGAGAATCAGAGAAATCATTTGAAATAATGCTGTCTATGTCTATATCTACCACTTCACCTTCCTTAGGGAGTTCGTATAAGATATTAAAATATAATTTATATTTAAAAGTAATGTTTATCTTTTTCTCTAAAACCCATGAGGGGATGTCAGCCAATAGTTTACGGTCTTCGTATCTATCAAAAAGGCTTTTTACAGGTAATTCCATAATTTCCAATTCTTTATTTACATGATTGCCCAGTCTTACATCAACACTGTCATATGTCCTATCACCATATGGAAAGCGTACATCACGTACCAAAAATATTTCTCCCTTATATATTCCTTCGTTTTTATCATAAACCGAGTCATCGCAATCAGCCTCTACAGAAGTATGATAATCATTATAATCAACATCATACATCTCACACGAGAAAAACATCACACAAAGAAAAAAAACACCAAAGAGCCACAACGTTTTTTTTAAAAATCTGTTCATAGCATATATATGTTTAGGATTATTTAAGTAGATGTTCTAAATTAATTGCCATCATATTGTGTACTGTTCTGGAGCTGCATTCCAAAGTCCGAAGAGGGAGTGTAGCGGGCTACACGACCGATGAGACTTTGGGATGAAGCCCTGAACAGCGCACAGGATGATGGCAAAGATATATAACATATTAGTAATTTTATAATATCGGTTAATTTTGAACAGCTACTTATTATAATACTATTCATCTCTGATTATTTATCTGCAACAATATAACCTTGGAAATATGTAGTTATACCGTTCTCGTCACCGGAATGTTTTATACCAATAATAACCAGGTTATCTTTTGGATATACAGTTTCATTCCTACTTTCATGTATATACATATCGGCATCCGGATATGGAACAATCTTCACCAGCTTACCTTTATATCTTAACAAGCCTGTCTGGTATCTCGTCTTTCCATTTTCATCTCCTACATGCTCTCTTCCTGTAATAATTCGAGAATGCCTGTTTTCATCCTGCATCTCAGTAGTTACAAAAAAGTTCTGCGACTCACTTTGCTTATGCCACTCCGTCCATTTTAAATCTTCAACAGTAATTCCGTCTACATTTTTCGTACCATATATGTCTATTGCCGTCAATGAAGAAAAGTAATATCTTGTATTTCCATTCTCATCCCCGCTATGCGCATAAGTACATAAAATATGAACTCCCTTGTGGTTAGAAATAGAAGCGGCTCCACCTTCGCTTTCTTTTTTTGACTCCGAGGCTTGTTTTATATCATCTTTGTCAATCACCAACAATATTTGGCTCTCCCCTATAAGAGATTTGATGTCAGGATTGTAATGCTTCCGAGCTAATTTAGATCTTTCATCAGATTTTTGCCATGGTCCAAGAGGTCCTGTTGTCGTTGACCATTCACCGACTTCTCCCCAAGCTCCTGCGAAATATTTCCAAAGTTGCTTATCATCTACCAATGAAATCACATTATCTGTTGCAATCCAATCATAACCTTTGTTATCTGTATAATCGTGAGCAGTAGGAACTTTCATACCAAAAACTCCGGCTCTATTATAAAAAGCATGAGACCCCTTAGCGCAATAAACTGTCAATTCATCCTTTTCTCCATGATAAATTTCCAATTCGCTTGCAGGAAGAGTTTTAGATTCTTCATGACGACTCAAATTTGCTGATACTATTCTCCCTTCATCATTCAGATTTACCGTCACTTTTTCCCAGTCACCTTGGTGGCTTCCACTTATTCCTAAAGTCTTCGCATAGTCATACCCGAAGAAAAACCAGTAGGATATAGTTTTTTTCTTTTTATTTTCGCTTTCATGTTCATAATACACAATGCAAGGTACCCTATGGTTAGGATCAGAATCACCCGTCAAATTATCATCCGGTTGCAAAAAGACTTCTCCCTTTCCGAAACTGTTCGGATCGTGCGGACGAAGATTCATCAATTCATATTTTCCATAAGGAATATGCTGTTTCATAATGACCTCCAAAGGTATATCATAATACTCCGACGAATGCGAATCACCTTTTACAAAGGTATTAGTAATTTTATTATAACCATAATCTGTACCACCTTTTACATGGCGACGCAATCTTGACAAACGGATATAATCTACAGGATTCATTGGGAAATATTTCTCTTCTGAATGCATTTTTACATGCAAAACTATATTATTATCAGACATGATTGGCTCATCACAAACAATCTTTCCAAATCCATAATAAGTTGTTCCGTTCTCATCACCATAATGATGACGTGCTGTAATTACACAAGAGTCATCGGTCTTAAACCAAACACCGTCCGATTCTTTCTTAGGTGCAGAGATATCATATTCTTCAATATATGTGGGATGTCCATTATAAAAAACTTCTCCAATGGCATAAGCAGTGCCACCATTCTCATCACCGGAATGCCGTCTTCCTACAATCACCTTTCCATAAGGAGCATCATATCCTTCACCTGTCGACTCTTTTTTATACTCCATCCACTTTACGTTCCGGACTGTAATATCAGCATCAGCAATAACTTCTCCATCGGCAGAAATCGCTTTTAAAGAAGCATATTCATACATAGTTATACCATTCTCATCACCAGAATGAAATCTTCCTGTAAACACCATATTAGGCGGACATAAGAAGGAACTGTTACTCTCTTTCATAGATTCACTCCGCATCCTTTTATCAGGTACAATTTTAGTATCCTTTGGCGCAGGTTCTGTATTTGGTTCCAAAGAAAAAATCTTGGAATAATTATAATAAGTCCTGCCGTTTTCATCGCCAGAATGATGCCTTCCTGTCATTACCCTTTCAGAATCAGAACAACACCAAATGCCTTTTGACTCTCTTATACGACTTGAAGAAACTCTATCTGTTGTCATGCAAATCTTACCATTAAACAGGACTATTGCTGTTGCATACCTTGTTTTACCATTCTCGTCTCCTCTATGTTCGCGTCCCACAAGAACCCTATTATTCAATGCATCAAAACCTTGTCCGGATGATTCTTTAGACCATTCAGACCATTCTACAGATGTAACAGAAATCTCGCCAGACACTATATTACCAGACTCATCAACAGCCTCTAATTCTGCATCTTCAAACCACGTCTTCCCATTCTCGTCACCGGAATGGCGTCTTCCTGTAAGAATACGATTTGAGGAACACAAGTAATATTCTTGTGAAGCTTTTTTAGGATTACTTGTTCTTTGCCTGTCCTTAGGTCTTAAAAATATCTTTTTCATAAATCTATTATTTTAAAATAAAACAAATATAGATTGTGTTCTTAACCGATTATTATCTGAGAGTAAATATAATTTCTATCAGAATAGATTGCTATTCTTAACATTTTATATCATGACATACATCATTTTCCCAATATTGTCTTTATATTAGGGGTATAACAGCAGATTAAATAAGCATATACAAAATGACGTCATTCATTATTAAAGAGAATCACTCAGACTTCAAAGTTTCTTCTCTACTTGATTTTCTGCACTTCATACTTCTTCCGCGATTATGCCTTCACCGCAAAATCAGGATGCTGTGTTATATCCAGTGATAAACACCATGCACATCTGTGACAAATATACATAAATATTCTGTATGTCAATAGGTTGACTACTGTTTATTTAGATGAATCCGACAAAGCGAACCAACAAACCTCCAAACCGTACAACAAAAGGATTACATGCATAAAAAAATCCCGGTGCGACGTGTCTGTCACACCGGGATCAATGCGCCATATGATGCCTTCAGGCTTTTCAGCCGGAGGCAGACGATGTGTTGTTTAGCGTATGTTCACCTTGTTAACGGTAATGCCTGTCTCTGCGGTTCGCTTTATCACGTATACACCTGCTGGCAGACCATCTGTAGCCTCGGCTGGCGTCACGTCCTTCCTGCTGCGTACAAGCCGTCCGTTGATGTCGAATATCTCTATGTCGCCGGTCTCCGCACTGATGCTTCCAATGCCGTCCGTGGTGGTGTTGTTGACACTCACAGGAACGTATATGTCGGCTGCTCCGCGCGAAGAAAGCTTCACATACGCCTCATGCACGCCTATTTCATCCGAGTTGAACGACACGGTGAACGAGCCGCCCGTTGCCGGCAGTGTCGAGGTGGAGAGCTTGAACTTGCTCTTGTTGGGTCCGCCCAATGTCAGAGTGACAGGCTCCACGAGGTTGGCAGTTGTCACCTTCACCTCCTCCGACACAGCGTCCTTGCCCTGAACGGCTGTGAAGGCGAGACTCATTGCCGAAGATCTGATGGTGCCGAGGTCGGTGCGACCGTAGCTCACGTCGTCTATATAATATGTGGCAGAGTTGTTGCGCCCGCGCGTGCTCTTGAAACTGAATCCCATGAAGAACACGTCGGCAATGTTCTGGTTGCTCAGGTCCACATGGAACTCCTGCCACTCGCCGCTCTGGTCAGCCATGTCAGGCATTACCATGCCGTCCACCGGAGACACGAACATGTCGCCGTCGGCAACGTCGATGTACCACAGCTCAAGCTTGTCAGGCTGGTTGTCTTTGAGGTAGTCGCCGCGCACGCGGAACGTGAACATCTTTGATGCGGAATTGACATAATCGAGCGGCGGAGTGACGAGCAGCATCTCGCAGTCTTCCTCACCGCCTTCGGGCGTCCTGCTGTCGTATGGTGTCACCTTTGCGGCAAGCTCACCAGCCGACTCGTCTGTTGCCGGGAACTCATAGCCCCACCATGCACGCTTGCCCTTCATGGCAATATTCTTCCATCCGCTGACGGACAACGGCTTGTTCTTCGTTACGCCGTCAAACTGCTCATAGAGCAGAGTAAGCGGATTGGAAGCGTCGAGCGGCAGGTCGTCGCCCTCCTTGTCAGGCTCCGTTCCGGTGTTTTCCACAGCCTTTCCCTTCAGTTTCACACGTACGGTGTCTGCCGCGAGACTGTATATCTCTATCTCATTCTCAAAGTCGCCCGCCTCTTTCGGTGCGAACGTCACCTTCACCTCAGCCTTGCCGTTCTTCATAAGCATCGTAGTGCCTATTATGAACGAGCCAGCTTCTTTCATCTTCATGTAGGCATAGTCGGGCAGATATGCCGTGGTGACGGTGATGGTCTGCTCATGTGTCTCGCCCACCTTAGCCTCAAACGCAGGCACGACGTCAGGCTCCACGGTTATTCTCGGCGGGTTCTGCTCGTCGGTGGCGTATGCGGCAATGGCTATGGCACGGTATACGTCAGGCATCTCCGGACAGTCGATGAGCAGGCGTGCGCTATGCTTTCCTATGGCTGTAGGACTGTAGGTTACGACGATGTCCTTCTCGCTCGTGCCTGCCGGTATGGTGTTTTCAGAGAGGCTGAACAGCTTGCGGTCGGTGCCGGTGATCTCGAGCAGTGTCGGTGCCGGCATGTTCACGGCGCTTATGTGCACTGTTCCCACCACAGCTGACTTTCCTACGAATCCTGCTGCCATGTCAAACTTGTCAGGCGACACGGTGAGCGACGGCTCGGCGGCTACGGTCTCCGTGATGTCGTCAGCCCCGCGCGGAGCAATCACCACCGCACCTGCGGATGTAGAGATGCCCGTTATGCTTACAGTGCCCGACGGAACGGCTTTTCCTATGAGCGATGTGCCGCCGAATATGCGCATCTTACCCTCGCCTGTGGCGTCTGTCACGGTAGGCTGCTGCATTCCTTCCTTAAACGTAGCGCCTTCCTCCACACCTGTGATGGTGGCGTTTTCTATCTTCACGAGCCTGTTGACATATGTCTTTGGACTGGCTTTCACAGCTGCGAGCGTCACTGTCACAGGCTCTGCCGTGTTGCCCTCCGACACCACTCTGCCGAGCGTGGAGGATGCCGGAACGAACGACATGGCTCCGAAGAACGACGTGATGTTGCCTATAAAACCGGTGAGTTTGTCGCCCGCCTTGTATGATGACTCAAGATACTGGTAGTCGTCTTTCACGAGCATGCCCGCCGTAGCGTCCTGAATGTAATACTCCGGTGTGCCGTTCACATTGTTGACAAATGTCACCACAGCCTCTCCCGTATATCGGTAGGTGAGGTAGTCGTCAGGATTCTCGGCGGCAAAATCGCCCAGCGAGGCTATGTCCTTCACCGGCAAGGTTGTCCATGTGGCTTCCAACGCCACGTCGTCCCTGCCCGGTGTGCTGAACGTCACGGTAGCCTTGCCATCTTCAGTCACAGGAGTGAGCGTGAAGGTAACGTCCTTTCCCTCCCCGCTCTGTGCCTCTTCGGCTGTCACGGTGGTGACAGAAGGCTTCAGTTCGTCGCCGGTGACGGTGATGGATATGTCGCCCTGCAGTCTCTCTCCCTTCACGTTGACCACGGCAGTCTGCGGGTCTCCGCTGTATACATAGTTGAAGTCGAGACCGGTCTCGCTCAGCGTTATCACCGGAGCGTTGTCGTCCTGTCCTCCGCCGGAGGCGAACAGACCGGCATAAGAGTCGGCTACGCGCAGCGACCCCACCAGCATTGTAGGCGCGGTGCCTCTCGACGACGTCCCCTGACGCAGCTCTATGCCCTGCAGTCCGTAGTTGCCCACACCCGAGCCCGACTTGTTGGGGTCGATGGCGGCGTCGGCTTCGGCAGGCTCCTCGGTGTAGCTTGCCGGATTGACAAATAGCGACACACCGTCGAGACGCGCTCCGGCAGCCCCTATCTCATACTTCACCACAACGAGGTAGGTCTCGCCCGTGCTGAATGTCTGTGGTGCGAATGACGGGTCGGAAGCCCCGCGCTCCACTCCCAGACGGTATTTGCCCTCCTCATCCGCCTTGTCCACGTAGAGCCTTCCGAGCTCGGTGCCCGACTTCCCGTCGGCTACCACAGAGCTTTTCGTGCGAACCACGAGCGACATGACGTATATCGGACCGCTCGGCACCTCCTCCACATTGACGAGAGCCGAGTAATAAAGCGTGCCCGTCTTCACTCCCTCGTCGTTCGGGTCGAAGCGCGCTATGAGGTCCTCCGCCGTAGCGTCCGGTCCGAGTTCCACGCTCCTGCCCTTCACTCCTCCCGGATAACCCTCAAAATCGAGCGTCTCGTCCACTACCTGTATAGGCGAGTTGGGATTTGACGCATACTTCACCCATTGTCCCTGACCGTAAAGCGGTCCCGGAGGGTAGTCGAAATTGTCCTGCCACGACAGCTGCGCGCCTGCACCTGCGGGTGCGGCAAACAGCATGATAAGAAGCATTGTGGCAAAAACTGACATGTGTTTTACATTTTCCATAAGATTGTTTTAAAATGAAAGAATATTATAACAGAGACCTCACACAATGAAGCCATGTATGCAAATATAGTGATTTTATGAATTCAAAACAATTATTATCATTATAAAATATATACATTTTTTATAGTAAATAAGATAATGGAAAAATTACAGGAAAAACATAACAAACGGATGGAAATACAGTAATCACAATCCCGAATGACCTCTCCTATCCGCAAGCAAACCTAAGTAGAGACGCAAAATCTTGCGTCTCACAAGGGATAAATACTATTGTTGACAGCAACAGTGTCGCATGTGTTTGTTGATGTGGGAGGGACGGGAGACGCAAGATTTTGCGTCTCTACCGGCTCGCGCCATCATTGTTTTAACCCAAATCATTATACCGGCGAATATTGTGTTTCACTTTATTATCTGCTCCACACCACTCTTACGCACCACTGCCGTCATCTTTTCTTCAGCTTCTGCAACGGTATAGCCGCTGCATATTCTACAATATATGTATATAAAATGTATGACAGCAGCACGGAATAAGGATGAAGCCTTACTCAATTATGATTAAAACTTCTACACGCAATATGGTGGAATGATAAGGAAAATGAGGATAACGTCAAGTCGCTGAGAATCGTGTGGAGGCAGACGAAAGTGCTTCCGCCCGCAAATGCGCGTTTATTTTGAACGAAAACATAATACGTTGTACATCAGCGCATTGCGTTTTCCACAGCTTAAAAAACAGCTTGATGTACTGCGGAAAAGGCTTTCCTGTGTGACGGAAAAGCACGTATGGGCGTGCGAAAGAGGCTGTATGAGGACACGACACGGGCTTTTTCACGGCACGGAACAGCATGCGGAAGCTGTGCGGGGGTATAGGAAAACGCACTGAAAGGGATGGAAAACGGACGTTAAGGACATTTTTCACGCATGATATGCGAACAATGTCTGATGTCAGTCAAGGAAAAACACGCGGAAGAGAATAACTGCGGGCACGGGTAACGTCTGGTTTGCGGAAATGAAATGTAAAGATTTTTTACCGTGCGTTCCTTACAGATAATGGCATGACAACAGTCGTCCCACACCACCGATATTTCACATTAAGACCGGAACTGACGTCATGCCTCATCCCTGTTACGCGCTGCCGGCGTGATGTTGTTTCCCTGTTTTTTGAAGATGAAGCAGAGGTATATGGTGGAAAAGAATGGATAAGGATGACGGGAGCAGCACCAAATACGGATGAAGCATATAACGTGCCCGTGCTGAAATTACGCATCCAGCCCTCGTGAGACGCAAGATTTTGTATGTCACGAGGGTTCGCGCCATCAATAAAACAGTGATTAACCCAAGTAGAGACGCAAAATTTTGCGTCTCACAAGCAACCGTGCCACAAACGGATGGTAAACAATATGCCCCTTATCATGATTTTCCTTGCGTCTCACAAGCAACCGTGTCGCAAACCGACGCTAAACTATATACCACATATAAGCATGCTTTTATCCCTCTGGAGACGCAAAATCTTGCGTCTCTACAAGGCTCGCGCCATCAATATAAAATATTATTGACCTTACTGATGCGCTACTGCATGCCATATCCCTACGTTCCTTCATCACTCGCAATCCGCACTTTTTGGCTATCCGCCAAAGCTCTTTTTAGTTTGTATATCTTTTTTTTTTTTTACATATTTCCGATGATAATCAAATAGTTACGCCATTCTTCCCACGTCCGGTTTATTCTTTATAACTTTACAGTGGAAACTCACCTGCACCATCAAAAAAAGCACATAACAATTACAATAATATATTATAAACAAAACATTAAAACATCATGAATAAAAAAGAGTATCTGAAACCGGAGTCAAAAACAATCGTAATGGAAGGCACTGAAATACTGGCGGGGTCGGACGGCACAGGAATACATGCAAGTGAACACCCATTGGTAGATGGTGATGAAGACGGGGAAGATGATGGCGGCGGTATTATTGATCTATGATTCCACACATCATTGACGCATGCGTAATATTTTTCATAACATCCGCATAAGCATTGTGGAGAATGCACGCATACCTATGTAGAGACGCGAAAAAGTTCGTCTCACGGACAATCATGCTGATATAAGGCACTACAAATGCCATATGTCAGCATTTTTTATGCGTAATTCGGCTCTCCACATCCCACATTCCAACCTCCCAAACCGCAATCAACCCAAGTAGAGACGCAAAATCTTGCGTCTCACAAGCGAATATGTCGCAAACATAACTGCTACAATATACCGCATATAATCATGCTTTACCCACTCGGGAGACGCAAAATCTTGCGTCTCTACAGGGTGCGCTGACATGACGTCAGGAAGGCACCCTCTCAGCTCAACTCCAGCATGCGCTCTATCGGCTTGACGGCATCGCGGGCGACGGTTTCGTCCACACTCACCTCGGGCCACTCATATCTCAGCGTGTTGTATATCTTGCGCAGGGTGTTCATCTTCATATATTCGCACTCGTTGCACATACATCCCACGGTGCCCTCGCCCACCTCCGGCGGAACGGGATAGAACGTCTTGTCGGGACACTGACGCTGAAGCTCGTGAAGTATTCCGCTCTCCGTAGCAACTATATACTCCTTCCCGTCGTGCTCCATGGCATACTTCAGCATCACAGCCGTCGATCCTTTCACGTCGGCAACGGCGAGCACAGGACCCTTGCACTCCAGATGTGCCATCACGACGGCACCGGGATGCTCCTTCTTCAGTTGCGTTATAGCCTCCACGGAGAACTTCTCGTGAACGTGGCATCCGCCGTTCCACAGCAGCATGTCGCGTCCGGTCACCGAGTTGATGTACGACCCGAGGTTATGGTCCGGACCGAATATTATCTTCTCATCCTTTGGGAAAGAGTCTATCACCTTCTTCGCGTTGCCGCTCGTAACTACCACATCGGTGAGTGCCTTCACCGCGGCTGTGGTGTTGACATAGCTCACCACCTTGTAGCCGGGGTGCTCCTCCTTGAACCTCTTCAGGTTCTCCGCGCGGCAGGAGTCGGCAAGCGAGCATCCGGCATTGAGGTCGGGCGCGAGCACCTTCTTCTCCGGACTGAGCAGCTTGCATGTCTCCGCCATGAAATGAACGCCGCACATCACGATGATGTCAGCGTCTGTCGCGGCAGCCTTACGTGCCAGTGCGAGCGAGTCGCCTATGAAGTCGGCGCACTCCTGCACCTCTCCGGGAGTGTAATAGTGTGCGAGCAGCACGGCGTTCTTCTCCGCGCACATCCTTCTTATCTCTTTTCTGAGGTCGGTGCCTTCCTCCACCGGCTCGTCGGCATAACCTTTCTCAATCCATTCCTTTTTCACCATATCTCTCTCCATATATATGTTTTTTTATATGACGTGGTATGTGAAACGCACGCCTTACGTTGTTCTTATCCTTATGTATTCCCGTTCTTCCGGGTTTTTCCGTTCTTTTTCCCATCCCGTCCGGCTTCATCTGCACAGTCGGCATACCTTCTCTCTCCTTCCCACCCTCTCATTCTCTCACCCTTCTCACCTTCCCATCATCTCCCCTTCTCACCCTCCAGTCCTCTCACTTTCTCCACAATCATATATCATTATTATATTTATTTCTTTTTAAAAATAAAATAATATGATTATGATGATGTGCTGTTTATATGTTCAAAACTTTACGGCTTTTTTTTTGCATATTCTGATGTCAACATCAGGAGACTGTGTTATGAACGACGGTCTTTAATAAGTAAGGTCTGAATAACAGTAATATATGCAGTTTATCCACAAACTTTGTTGCACTGTGCAAAGTTAATAAGTTTATAAAATTTATGCTTTAAGAATTATGGAAAACTTATGGAAAAAAATTTAATAACCACGTGTATATCCACAATAAAAAACATATGGCTCCGCGCCTGTGGATATCCCCCGGGTTATGATTTATTTGCCAACAGTGTTATCAACGCTTTTCCACATGGTTTTCCACAGTTTTTAAGCCTTAAACGGATGTTATTCTTAATTATACTTTTTAGTGTATGTGAAAGCCGGTTTTATTCCTCTTTTATATAAGATAGATTAAGACTGTATGAAAAAGTGTGGATAATGCGGGGCGATAAGGCTATAATGGTATAATAATATAATGAAGAAGGCAACGGGAAAACATTGCGTGCATGGTATGGGCATGTTACGTTTTCCTGTTGCCTTTATTGTATGTGCCTGTATAGGCAGTGTTTTCCGGACAGCTCTATTCTTTATCCTTCTTTGGGGAAGGGTCTTTTTTTTCTGTCTTCGTTTTGTCCAACGGTGTGACGGTATATCCCAGCTGGCGGATAGCATCTTTCAATTTGTCGGGTGATGTCTTGTCCTTGCGGTATTTGATGGTGACCGTCTTCTGCGGAAGATTCACGTCGAGATTGGTCACACCCTTCTCGAACGACATCTTGTTCTCGATGCGTTTCTGGCAGTTCTCACAAGTCATGGACACAAGGAAAGTAACTTCCGACTTCTTGTCTCCTTTCAAGTCCTTTGCGTTTACTGTGTATGACAGTCCGAGGAAAATCATGGCTGTCATGATGATTGTTCTTGTTTTCATTGTCTTCTGTTTTTTAAAGTTATATTACATCTTGGGTATATTGAAGCGGATGCCCGCATACAGTTTGTATCCCATGGTGGGTCCCCATACCATTGTGGCGTCGAAGTCACGGCTGTACGGGTCTGCCGCCGACACCACAGGGTTTTTCTGCCTGAAGTTAGTGAGGTTCTCGCCGCCCGCGTAGATGCTCCACCGGCGGAAGCGGCGTGTTATCTGTGCGCTCAGTTGGGTGTATGATGGGAACGTCCTGTGCCACAGCGGACGTGCCGGATCGGGCGTTGGCATGCGTCCGCCTCCGTTGAACTGCGCTGTGACATCAAACTGCCATTTCTTCAGCGGAGTCTCATACGAGGCTGTCAGCAAAGCCTTGTAACGGCTGGTGAGCGGCTTGCGCATTGTCTTTCCGTCGTAGGTGCACTTCACGTCCATCCATCTGTAGGCTCCCATAAGGGTGAATCCGCGGAACAGCGGAAAGGTGGCGTCTATCTGGAACACGCTTGATGTGGACTTGCCTTTGAGATTATAGAAGTATATGGCGTGCGCGTCCTTGTCCATATCTGTCACCACCTGATTGATGAAGTCGGTGTAATACCATTCCGCGTTCACTGTAATCTCCTCATTCCTCACCGGTATGTGGAACGACGCGCTCACTCCATAGTTCCACGCCTCTTCCTGATTGAGATTGTCGGAAAAATGCCACGTGCGGCTGCTTGCCAGCAGATAGTTGTTCTCCGGAAATATGAATGTGCTGCGGTAGCCCTTTCCAGCCGAGGCGCGTAGGTCGAGCCATGAGAACGGTGTGTACTTCACATGCATGCGCGGGGTGACGAACCAGCGGTAGATGGAGCTGTAGTCGGCACGCAGTCCAGCCATGATAGTGAGGTTGTCGGCAGGCGTCCATGTGTATTCGGCGTACGCTCCCGACACGTTCTCGCTTATGTCGCGCATGTCAGGACGGTAGAGGTTGATGACGTTGCCGCGCTGTTCGAAGTTGTCCCAGTTGTAGTTCAGTCCTGCGGCGAGCTTGTGTCTCTTTCCGAAGGCGGTCTCATAGAGCAGCGAGGCGTAGACGTTCGACTCATACACATCATACGTCTTGTCCGCGTAGTCGGACTGCTGGTCGTGATAAGAGCCGGATACTATCAGCGCGATACTCTCGTTGCGGTCCTGGTTAAGGATAAAACCGTTCTTTGAGAAAAGCTCCACGCGGTTGGCGTCGTTGTGGATGGTGTATGGAGAGAAAGCGGCGTCGGAGCGCAGGGTGTGCGATGTCTGTCCGCTCGTGCGGCGGTCGGTGAGCACCTTTACGCCCCATTGCGACACGAAGCGCGGTGTCTGGTAGTGCCAGCGGTTCATCATGCTGAACGACTGCATCTGCGGCATGTCGAGGAAAGTATCCTTGTTCTTGTCGTGCGACTGCTCCTCATTGTAGTAGTTGAGGAAGAGAGCTGTGGAGAGGCGGTCGTTGAGTTCCAGAGCCCCCACGGCGTTTCCCTCGTAGCGTCCTGCGCTTCCGGCGAAAAGATTAATAAACAGCGGGTCGGCTATTTTGGGCTTCTTGTATTCCACGTCAATCTGTCCGGTGACCGACTCGAAGCCGTTCTTCACCGACGCCGCTCCCTTCGACACCTGTATGCTCTGCATCCACGGTCCCGGGATGTAGTCGAGTCCGTAGGTGGAAGCCGCTCCGCGCAGGTTTGGAAAATTCTCGGTGAGCATCTGCACGTATGTTCCGGCAAGTCCGAGCAGCTGTATCTGTTTCGCTCCCGTCACTGCGTCGCTGTAAGCCACGTCGACAGAAGGGTTTGTCTCAAAACTCTCCGAGAGGTTGCAGCATGCTGCGCGCGTGAGTCCCTGCGCCGTGATGCTTTCGGTGTTGAGCAGGTTGCCCCTGTTCTTCAGCATCCCTATGCCCCCTTGAGTGACCACAACCTCCTTCAGTTCTGCATTGGGTGTCATCACCAGAATCTGCACGTCGTCGGGCCGTTCCATCGTATGGTCGAGCGGAGCGAACCCCACATATCCTGCCTTCAGCATCCTTGCCTCCTCCGGAACGGATATCTCGAAATATCCGTTCTCGTCTGTTATGGCTGTGTTTTTCTTGTTCTCATCATATACATATGCGCCTGTCAGCGGCGTCCCTTCCTTGTCAAGCACATATCCTTTTATCTTCCTGTCAGAAGCCCAAAGGTCTGTGCATCCTATCAGAAATATCATCAGAAATACCAAAAACCTGTTCATAACATTATTATCCTTTTGTTCCGGTTACAAAGGTAAGCGGCATGTGGCGTCCGGATGTTATATAATTATGGATAATGTTTATATCCAGCCATATGGCTTATGTGTGTGTTCCAACTTGACGGTAAGAAGAAAGTGTTCTGTTTGGGAGGTAAATTTAAAAGTGAGGAGACATTGTGTGTTACATCAACACGGATGTTATCATAATGTTATAATACGCCGGTAATAAAGTAGAGACGCAAGATTTTGCGTCTCACAAGGGATAAATGCAATTTTCGTGAGGAATTATATGCATTATAAACAGGGCGATTCTTGCGTCTCACGAGGGATATATGCAAATTTTGTGAGTAATTTTATGCACTATTAATAGCGTAATCCTTGCTTGTGAGACGCAAGATTTTGCGTCTCTACTTTGTTACCTGCGAATAATATAATGGAGTTTCCCATCAATATGAATGATGGCGCGAGCCCTGTAGAGACGCAAGATTTTGCGTCTCACGAGCAAGTAATGCAATTTTCATAAGTAATTATATGCATTATTAACAGGGCAATCCTTGCATCTCTACAGGGATAAATGCAATTTTCGTAAGTAATTATATGCACGATTAATAGCACAATTTCTGCTTGTGAGACGCAATATTTTGCGTCTCTACTTGGTTACCGGCGAATGATAAAATGGTGTTTCCCGTTGTTGTTATTGATGGGTTGTGGATGTTCTATCGTGTAAAACGGTCAGAAAGTGACACCTATTCCGAATGACAGCGAGTGTCTGGTGGTGTTCTCCTTGATGTATGAAGTCTCCCCTGTCTCAGCGTTATATATATAGATGGGGATGTCGTTGAAACGCTTCAGATTGTATGCTATCTGGAAATTCAATCCGAAATGCCTCGCAAACATATGTGTATATCCTATTCCCAGGCTGCCTGTGAGTCCTTTTGTAAACTCACCTGACTTTATGGCATATCCCATATCGGCAAAGACATATGCGTCGGGAACTTTCTCGAGTGCCTTGTATCTCACCGTCGCGAACACGGGCATCGTGTTGTAGTCGGGCTCGGTATATCTGTCAAGTCCTATTCCTATTCCCGCCGACCAGAGGCGCGACACGTCGTAGCGCGTGCTCAGACGGAGGGAGTGCCCGCCCATATGATATTCGTTACGTTTAAGCGTTATGCCCTTGAATGACTCAGACAGACCGAGATTATAGTGATAATCAAGGTCTATATGAAACCTGCTTTGTCCGCGCACAATGGTAACGCAACCCGACACCAGAAGGAAAATCAGAAGATGTTTCCAGGAGAATGATTTAAATGAATGATTCATAATAATGTTTTTTTTTGTTTATAATATTTGTAGAAGTATAAAACAGCGTACCTTCATATGGATATTCTCAGATATGTGCTCTCACTCCCACACATATGTTAATAGCTGATATGATAGTGAGAATGTCGCCTTTTTCCATATCATAATGTATACTAATATTACCCTCCGTAAATCCTATAGACGCGCTGATGCCTATGATTCTCGACAATACATATTCGGCTCCGAAATGCACGTTGTATCCGAAACTGACGTCAGATGACTCTGTCTCATGCGTCGGATAGTTGTATGTGAACAATCCTAAACCCATTTTCCCGTCGATAATCCATCGCCTGACGTATGTTTTTAAGACTATCTGCGGAGCCAGATAAAATATTTCCGATTTTTCTCTGTAACCGTTGTGCTCGTACGTAGACCTGAACCCGTTGTACATCATTCCTGCCCCGATGCCAAATTTAGACGTCCAGTCATAGCCGAACTGCCAGAACAAGCCGTTTCTTGGATTGCCTTTCACGCCTTCTGCCATGTGTAGCTTGCTCATGATGCGTCCGTATCCTATGTAAGCATAAAATGTGTTGCTGTTCGTATAAGATATTATGTGTATGTTTTTCGGCATCATCATGATTGTTGCCTGGTCTTGCGTCTGAGGTGACTCCAGCCGACACGCCTCCGTACGGTATATTTTCATGTCTGCGGATGGCGTGTCAGCAGTATGCGAGCTATCGGTCATGGCGTCATCCTCCGTCATCACGCATGCTTCCGTTTTGAAGGTGTGGCGGCACGGCTCGGGCTGGGAGACTGTCTGTGCCGTAGCTTCTGTCACGGAAATACCGGTGAAAAACGGAAACAGCAGTATGTATGCATGCATCCTGATGCTCGTTTTAAACATATCGGTACTGTTTGTGTGTTGTTGCGTTATGCAGTCAGTAATTTTATAGCAGTATTTCTCTTTGTGTGTCTTTATTATGTTAGCTCAGTGCAAATGTATTCATATTTTCAATATAGAAAAACTTTTTTATGAATATAATACAGTAAAATTCGGTTCGGATGATGATTCCTTCAGAATGAGATATTCTTATAACTATAACCGTATATTTTACAGGAAAAACAGGCGAACGGTTGCTATGGCGCGTCGCCTTAATACTTACGGGATTCGTGCCTCATGCATGCTGTAGGACATACGGCATTCAGTAGAGTGGAGATGACGCCTGACAGGCATGCGAAAAGGATGATTGCGGGGAGGCGGAAATGAATGTACGAATATGCGCAATAAGATGTAATAGAGAAGAAAAACAGCACAACGTCAAGTCGCTGAGAATCGTCTCTGGCTGAGCGTCATGCCTTAACGGCTGAAATAAGCCCGTATTTTGAAGGTTTGCGAAATGCGTTGTATATCAGTGTGTTGCGCCATGATGTGCCATAATGATGGTATTGTTGCGCTGCGGAAAAGCCTCTTCCGTGGCGTGAAAAAGGCTCTTTGGGTGTGCCGTAAAGCCTCAATGAGGTCACAGGAAAGGCTCTCGCGGCGGGCGGATATGGTGTGCGCGTCTGCGTAGAGAGTATCAGTCGTTCTTAAAAAGAACAATATTCACGATATAAAGAAGAAAAATACGAACGTTTATGCGGCTCCCTTGCATATACAGAACGTATGCCGGTTGCCTTTAAGAGACGTGAACGGGTCGTCTCGCCGCTGTTTTACGGAAATGAAATGTAAAGATTTTTTACTTCGCGTCATGCCTGCACGTGATGCGCGTTTCATAAGTGAAAGGTTGCCGACAGCTTCCGTCACATCACTTGATACGCCATGCGTATTATTCGCTGCCACTAAAGTAGAGACGCAAAATCTTGCGTCTCACAAGGGATAAATGCAAATTTCGTGAGTAATTATAAGCAGTATAAATATCGCAATCATTGCTTGTGAGACGCAAAATTTTGCGTCTCTACAGGGCTTGCGCCGTCATAATTATTGATGGGATATGCCATGATATCATATGCGACAGGTAAATTATGATTACTGATAAATGCGAATACATGAAAAAAAGGAATGCGACGGGCAAGCGTCCCGTCGCATTCCTTTTTTTATTGTCATATTGCCGCACAGCGAAAGTCCACCGTTGTGCGTAAGGTCAGTATGACGTGTTGCCGTAGGTGAGTCCCTTCCAGTCGTCGGTGCGGAAAGGCACAGCCGGCAGACCGGTGCTGTTTGTGAGGTTACACTCAGGGTTGTCCGCCCATGCATAGCGCACAGCCACGGGGTGTCTCACTTCCGGGGAGGACACAACCACCGTGTTGCCGTCTATCACAGCGTCCGCCCAGTGGAACCGGTGGTCGGGTCCGGCTATGGCGAATCCCTTGAGCTGTTGTCCGTCGCTTATGGCGAGACCTTTTGCAGTGTGGTCGAAGAATATTCTGATGGTGTTCTTCTCTATGCGGCAGTCGCGGTATGCCGGTCCCGAAGCCTCCACTTTCTCACCATACACTTTCTGCCGTGCCAGCAGCGCGAGCCTGTGCCCCACGTCCTGCTTGTTGCGCGGATGGATGTCGCCAGCCTCCCCTATGTCTATTATGCACGCCATTCCGCACCCTGAGAGTCTGTCGGCAGTCATCCGCTGAGCCTCGCGCAGCTCTGCCCAACGCGATTCGGTGGGCTGGTCGTGACGCTGCATGAAGTTGGCGAGCTGCACCATGAAGAACGGGAAGTCGTAGCCCCACTTCTGCCTCCAGTCCTCTATCATGAGCGGCATGAGGTCGCGGTACTGCCACGCACGGTTGGAGTTGTCCTCTCCCTGATACCATATGGCACCCTTGATGGCATATCCCACGAGCGGATTTATCATCGCGTTGTAGAGCACGCATGCGTTCTTCGGGTCGCTCACGGGGTCGCGCGGCTTGGAGGAGAGCGAGCTCAGAGGAGCCGCCATCCGTGTCTTCCATGTTCCGTTGAGACTTATCGTTGTGCCGTCATCAGCCGTGAGCCGGCATTCACGGTCGTCGTAGCCCGTTATGCCAGCCAGTCCGCCGGTGTCGATGCTCCTCACCGTTATCACCGCCTTGCCGGCTTTCACCGCTCCTGCCGGTATGGTGTACTCCCTCGTCTCGCCCGGACCGGTGGTGCTGCCTATCATAACGTCGTTGAAGAACGTCATGTCGTCGTCGTCCACCTTGCCCAGACAGAGGGTGAGCCTCTTTCCGGCGATGTTCCCGGGAATGTCTACCACCCTGCGGTAGATTATCATTCCGTCGAACGCCCCATACTTGCTGTCGGTTATATATCCCGGCACCGGAGTGTCGTCCCATCCCGAGTCGTCGTAGGATGCGGCGAAATAAGCGAACCGTCCGTCCTTGAACTCCGGGTCGTTGCCGTTAAGCTTGTCGAACCATCCGGCAAGCTCATCCTTGTATATTGCCGCGCGCTCCTCCTTGTTGTCCGGCATGGAGCCTATGCGCTCCACCTCTCCGCGGAACTCGGGCATCTCAGTGAGCGACTCGCCGCTGGTCCATGCCTCGGCGGGAGTGCCTCCCCAGCTCGACTGTATCAGTCCCACCGGCACGTCGCGGTATTTCTCTATGTCCCTGCCGAAGAAATAGGCTACGGCAGAGAAAGGAGCTATTACCTCCGGCGAGCACACCTGCCATCCGCCGTTCATTGCCGTGAAGCTCTGCTGCGGCTGCATAGCCATGACGTTGTCCACGCGCAGCAGACGTATGTCAGGGTGACCGGCGGCTTTCACCTCAGCCTCATAGTTGTTCACCTGTCCCCATCCGTTGACAGGCATGTCCATGTTTGACTGTCCCGAACACAGCCATACCTCCCCTATCATGACGTTGCGCAGCGTCACCGGAGTGCCGTCGCTTACTGTTATCTCGTAAGGTCCGCCTGCCTTGGGCGTGGCGACCTTCACCTTCCATTTCCCGTCGTTGCCAGCCACAGTATCGTATTTGCGCTTGTTCCACGATGTAGTGACGCTTACCGTCCTGCCAGCCTCGCATGTGCCCCATATAGGAGCGTCGGTCCTCTGCTGCATCACCATGTTGTCGGTGAAGAGCGGGTTCAGTCTTACCTGTGCGTTTGTCGCCGCACATGATAAGGCAAACATGATAAATGTCGTTTTTATTCTCATAGTATATAAAGTATATAATATATAAAAGTCCAGATTGTTATGTTATTCACAAAGATAATGAAAGGTGAGTGCAACGGCAAGACGGGAAATATAGGTTTTCCCGGACTTGACACTGCCGAACCGCCTCTTATCTTATCTAAAGATAATGCAAACGAGCGGCAAAAGAGCTTGCTCATGTTTGCCCGAGTGCCTCTTATCCCCACAAAGGTATATAAAAATATTGTCATACTTCGTCTGTACGGGATAAGTTTTTAGAATAATATAATATGATGTATGCTTTCATCAGCCGTACAGTCTGTATTGCAGATTTATAATAAAGGAATATATAAGTAGCTGTTCAAAATCAACCGATATTATAATTTTTCATTGTATGTAGGCTCTTTATGATTCTTCCGTGCTGATGTATCATTTTGTTTTCCGCTTTTTATTTATCGATGTATCACCATATCTCTTCTGTAGACCTAAAAAAGATGTGTCTTACAGCATTACGTACGGATGAAGTATGATGACCTATTTGGGTTTAACTGCAATACTGTATGATACGGATTGGAGTTATACATACTCCCCGATGGCAGTATGCTGTTGTCCTGTCATCGGGGAGTAATGTGTGCACGGCTGTATGTCGCGGCTGTCGTCGCCTGCCGTTATATGTAAAGGTCTGTCGGTGTTGTTTTGTGTGGAGGACAGACCTTGGCTGTTTTTCAGCGACGGGGACGCCTGTCTATCCTCTTCATCTTCAGAGGCTTTATCTTCACGTTCTTGAACCACACCTCGTTGCCGTGGTCCTGAAGCAGGATGTTGCCGCGCTTGTGGTTGCCGAAGTTCTTCCAGTTCTTGTACTTGCTGTATGCCACGAGTGCGTTCCACATCTGGTTGTCGCGCTCGTACTCCAGCAGTTTCACTCCGTTGAGCCAGTGCTCCACGTGCTTGCCTCTTACTATCACCATGGCTGTGTTGAAGCTGTTGATGTCGAAAGGCTTCTTTTCCGGAGCGGGTATGAGGTCGTAGAGCGAGCCGAGCTTGCGGTTGCCTTTCACTCCGAGCTTGGCGTCCGGGTGGCGCAGGTCGTCGAGAATCTGGAACTCGCAGCCTATGGCAGAGCCCTCGCCTTTGTTGGCTTCCGGGTCCACGAAGTATTTTATGCCGCTGTTTGCACCCTCTGTTATCTTGAAGTCCACGGTCAGTATGAAGCTGTCGTACGTGTCGGTGGTGACGATGTCACCTCCATTTGACGACTCTCCACCGTCGGCAGCCAGCACCTTGAGCACTCCGTCCTCTATCTTCCATCCTTTGTCGGGGAATGCGTCGAGTTTGGCTCCGCGCCATCCGTTGGTTGTCTTGCCGTCCCACAGCAGCTTCCAGCCAGCCTTCTCCTCCTGCGGCGACAGGGTGTTGTCTATGCAGTTGGCTTGCGGGGTGCGGTCTTCTGGTGTGAGATATTTCTCCACGTCCTCAGTGCATATGCGTATGTCGCGCCATGCCACGGTCTTGCCCTCGTCCGCCTTGTTGTCTATGGCGTGCACCTGCAGTGCTATGATGCCGCTCAGAGTCTTGTCGTCCCACAGGTTGGCGCACGGAATGTCGTTCACCCATGTGCGTATGCTGTTGCCGTAAGCCTCTATGCGTGCCTTGTTCCACTGTCCGTTCTTGAATGCCTTTCTGGCTTTCGGATTCTTTGTGAGCGGATAGAGCCATCCTCGGCGCGCCTCGTCGTAGATGCCGCCCGTCCATGCTCTCTGCGACGGGTCTATCTCGAACTGATAGCCGTGCACACGTCCGTCCTTATACGACTTGACGCTTTCGCTGCGCAGCTGCACTCCTGAGTTGAGCCCGTCGGTTATTCTGAACTGGAACTCAAGAATGAAGTCGCCGTACTGTTTCTTCGTGCACAGGAAGGAGTTGGGCGTGTTCATCTTAGTATATCCCACTATCGCGCCGTCCTCCACCTTATATTGCGCCTTTCCGTTCTTCTGTGTCCATCCGCTGAGACTCTTTCCGTTGAACAGCGGTTTCCATTCCTGTGCCGTCGCCGGCAGCAAGAGCAGTGCGGCGAAGGCTGTCATTATCTGTTTTTTCATTTTCGTTGTAGGTTTATAATCTGTTCTCCTCCGTAATGCCGTCGGAGTTGTTTTATGTTATATTGTGTACTGCACACACGGATGCGTCAGCACAATGGTGTGTGTGCGTCGTGCCTTACACCTTGTACAGGAATTCCCATCCCTTGCGCGGCGGCATGCCCGAGAGCAGCGCGTTGGCGAAGGTGTTGTTGGTGAACTGTTTTGTGCGCGGGTCGAAGAAGAGCTGCGCGTTCAGTCTCTGTGCTATCACGCCGAGGCAGAACACCTGGCTGAGCACTCCGTTTATCTCGAACGGCGAGCGGGTCTTCTCGGTTCCCTGACAGGCGCGGAGGAAGTTCACGTAGTGGTTGGACGGGCTCTTCGGCACCTCGGGCAGTTTGCTCTTCATCTCCTCAGCCTTATCGCCTATGATGGACAGAGTGCTTCCGTGGCTGCTGCCCTTGAATATGAGGTCGCGGCTGTATATTATCTTGCCCGGGTTGAGATTTGCCACCGGAGTGTCGCCCTGGTTGCTTGCGGGAATGTCGGGGTTGTATTCCGATTTGCCGTAGCCTTCGGGCAGTTTCGGCAGATTGTCTATTCCGTCATACCATGTCACATCGCACGGCGGCATGTTGCCTCTTGCTCCGAAGCGGAAAAGTATGGTTGAGGAATATGGAAAGAAGAAGTCGTTGTGGCCTTTCTCGTATGTGAGCGACACCTCATAAGGCAGTCCGAGGTCGAGAAACTCGTGCGCCGTGTCGAGGATGTGCGCTCCCCAGTCGCCCAGCGCGCCCATGCCGAACTCATACCAGCTGCGCCAGTCGCCCTGATGGAACTTTGCTGAGAAGTCACGCCACGGACACACGCCGAGCCACACGTCCCAGTTCATGCCGTCGGGCAGGGCGTCTCCTGACGGCAGACGGTACATCTTGGAGTCGTAGCTGTGCCAGCGGCGCGGGTTGTTCATATGGGCTGTGATTGCCGTGACATCCTTGATGATGCCTGCCTCCTTCCATGCCTTGAACTGGAAGTAGTTTGCTTCGGAGTGACCCTGGTTGCCCACCTGTGTCACAACCTTCGGGCACGAGCGCGCTTTCTGCATGAGCAGCTCCGCCTCGATGAACGTGCGTGTCATCGGTTTCTCAAGATAAATGTGCTTGCCATACTCAAGCGCCATCATCGCGATGGGGAAATGACTGTGGTCCGGAGTAGAAGCCACCACGGCGTCGAAGTTCTGGCTGTACTTCTCGAACATCTCGCGGAAGTCGGTGAACAGTTTCGCCTTCGGATACTTGCTCTGCACCTTCTGTGTCTGTTTGCCTTTAAGGTCCACATCACACAGTGCCGTCACCTCTATCATACCCGTGCGCTCGAACTCTGCCACGTTCTGCTCACCGCGGTTTCCGATGCCGATAAAGGCTATCTTCACCTTGTCGCCGCCGGTGTTCTTAGTCTTGTTTGCACCTGCCGGCCCTGCAGCCAGCGAACCGAGTGGCGCCAGTCCCAAGCCTGCCGCAGCCACTCCCATCTGTTTGAGAAAGTCTCTTCGTGTAGTCATTACCTTATCAGGTTTTTATTATTATTACTGTTGTTATGTCGTTTATGTCGTATAACACCCTGCCGTGAGTGCTCCGGTTTAGGTTTTGCGGGCATCACCCATCGCTTGATACATATTTCCGTGTACGTGCACGGAAGCTTTCCAATATAAAAAGGTGCCGTTTCCGACCCTTTTAAAGTTTAGTTCTGAAGAAACGGCATGTTTACCGCCGCTCTCCGGACACACGTTGCTGTCCGCACAGAACGCTCCTCAATATGTAGCAAAGATGGTGCAAGCGAGCGGAAAGAAAACCTGTTTTCGATTTCCCGAGCGCAGCCCGTCTTATTGAAAGATGGTGCAAGCGAGCGGAAAGAAAACTTGTTTTCGATTTCCCGAGCGCAGCGTCATCTTGTGCAAAGATAGTTATTTCTGATAATAAGATGTATCATAAATCATATCAATGTTTACGTTTTTTTATTTTTTTTACATTTCTGTCTGCGATAAACCCGAACCGCATCAGAACGCCGGTTGTGCGTTTAAGGCTTATTGCCGGCTCTTCATCCTTCTTCCGCAATGCCGCAGTCATCTTGCCTTCCGCTTCTTTTCAGACGCAGCCATACACATCTCCGATAAGCACGGATACAATCCGGCAGACAGCAGCACGGTATAAGAATGGAAGTATAATGACCTGTTCGCGGTAAGGAGTAATATTAAGCAGCTGTTCAAAATCAACCTGTTATTATATGATTACTCATATGTTGTATATATTTTTGCCATCATCCTGTGCTGCCGTTCAGGTCTTCATTCCAATGTCTCATCGGTAGTTTAGCCCGCCACACACCCTCTTCATACTTTGACATGCGCCTGTTGTTTGACCGCGCCATATGGTGGAGCGGAGACGAACTTGCGTAGAGCGTCAACTCGCTGAGAATAGCCTACAGCCGGACAGAAGACCCTCCGCCTCCGTATGGACGAATTTTGGGACATTTGCGCAATGTGTTGAGTATCAACGTGATGCGTTTATGGCGGTCTCGATGGGCTTTCTCCGGTGTGCGGAAAAGGCTTTTCCATGGTGCGGGAAAGCCCGTATGGGAGCACGGAAAAGTACGTTCGGGCATGCTGAAAGGGCTTTTCCGCGATAAGTGAATGCCGCAGAAGGATAACGGACATTATGAGAAAGCCAGGTAAAAGAACGTGAGGGGTTATATTGCGATGTAGGTTGTGGCATAGAATGCAGGGTAAGACGGTGTGGCGGATGACTGGAACGGAAGAAGGGGACAGCCTGCACGCGCGTCGCGTTTCTGTTTTGCGGAAAAGCGGTGTAAAAATTTTTTACTTCCGGTATTTCGTCATCATGCGGTTCTGCGGCACCGCGCACCGTTGCAGACTGCTTATCCCGAACGGGTCACCGTACTCCTGTCCGGGATGAAGGAGAGTTTTTCTTGTATCCGAAATTGAACGTCTCCTCCCTTTGTCGCTACGGTTCATGAGTGTCTGATGTTTTCTTTGAAATAACAATTAGTATGTATCTGCTGTCAGGCACGACCTGTGCCCCACAATATTAATTTTACCTATATTTTGCGATTGTATGTATATTGTGTCTGTTTGTACCTTTGCACCACGAAAAACACACAACATATCAGTATGAAATTATATCTATCACTGGTCTCCTTTCTTGTTTGCTTCACAGGCATTACGTCTGTTTATGCACAACACAGAGGCGACCGTCAGGGGCGGGGTCATCAACATCGTGACAGAGAAGCAGCCGCGCCGGTGGTTCGCCGATGCCTCCTACTCCTACGGCTCGTTCAACACGCACAAGTCGTACGTACACTTCGGACAAGCCTTGAAGAACGGTTTCACCTATGAGGTCAATGCTTTCCAGAACTATTCTGACAACGACTACCGGGTGGACGCTCCCGTAAAGAATTTCGATACGGGCAGCTTCAACGAGGCGGAGAAGGTGAGAGTGCACCGCTTCCACGACAATTATCACAATGAGGCGGTCGTAGCGAAAGCGGGTGTCACAGGCAAGTCGTGGGCAGACCGGCTGATGGTGGGGCTCACCTATTCGCATATGTATAAGGACATACAGACCGGTGTGCGCCAGAAGACAGTGTTCGGAGAAAAACACCGTTACGGTCATTCGCTTATGCCTTCGCTGGAATACAGCAAGCGCAACCTGCTGGTTGAGGGACTGAACGTGGTGCTGACAGCCAACTACAACCGCAACTCCACCGTCAATGTAGACACAGCACGCTACCAATACAACTGGCTGGGCGAGCGGCACGAGCTCAACTCGCCGGGCGAACAGTCTTACCAGTATACCCGCTCGGACAACGACAACTGGAACGGAACGCTGACCGCCAACTACAACATAGGACAGGCGCATCTCCAACGTGCCCTACCGCTTTGCCGACTACGACGTGACCTTCTACTGGCACAGGCTGGGATGCAGAGGCAATCTGCTCACACTGACATACGACAGTCAGTATACGCACCGTTTCTCCTATTATCCCGAGATATTCGGAAACGTTAACGATTTTTATGTCCCAAACCAGTTCGCCCACAACCTCACGCTCAGCTACAGCATGAAGGAGGGACGTTACAACCTCTCTTTGGAGTGCCGCAACTTCACAAATGAGAAACTTTACGACAATTTCAGCCTGCAAAAGGCGGGGCGAGCCTTCTATGCCAAATTCAGGGTAAGCCTGGGCGGATAGTCTTTTTTGAATATCATAACCATTAAAATAACAAACAATTATGAATAAGAACCATATTCTTACCGGCATGATTGCAATCATGACTGCCGGTTGCATTGCACTTACTGCCTGCTCGGATGACGACAACACCGGAGGAGGCAAGACTCCTGACAAGAACCGGAAGGGCTTTTATGTGATAGCTGCGACGGTGAAGCCTTCCGCAGGAACGGAGGCACACCTGCTGATGTCCGCCGAATCGCTGGAGAAAGGCACCGTCTCTCCTGTAGGCAACGGACTGGTGAACGAGGGCGCCACCTACTGGCTGTTCTTTGAAAACAAATATCTTTATGCCCTCAACTATCATCAGGGCAATGCCGGAACGACCCAGTCGTTCGTGATGGACGCAAGCCACAACATCACCAAGCGCACGCAGGAGTATAACGTCAACCGCTTCAACACATACGGATTCTATGACGGCTACATAATGACAACCTCCAGCGGCAACGGTCCGAAGGAACTGGCTGACGCCAACGGCTACATTCCCAAGTCGTTTCTTATATCTTACCTTGACGTGGACAATCAGACTTACACGTCGAACAAGGTTTCAGCCGAGACGCCGTTCCTGGCTGAGAACTTTCTCGGCAACGGTGAGTTTGTCACGTTGGCGGGACTTCAGCAGGTGGGCGGAAAGCTTTATGCGGCAGCCGTACCTATGGGACTGAGCCAGTATGGATGTATGCAGAAGAATGCGGACGGGAGCTACAAGTGGGTGCTCCCCGGAAACGAGGACCTTATAAAGAAGGAAGCCGGAGGACAGGGAAGCAGCTCGTATAAGAAGGATGAGCTGCAATGGACGCAATATCCGGACGAATGCTGGGTGACAATATTCTCCGACAAGACGCTGACGCGACACAAGAACATCAGGACCGACAAGATAAGCTATGCCGCCGGACGGTTCAAGTCGCAGTACTACCAGATGACGTGGGCTGCCGACGACGGATATGTGTACGTGTTCTCACCGAGCTATGCCAAGGCTATGACAGACAAGAGGCAGCGGACAACTCTGCCGGCTGGGGTGGTGAGAATCAACACGAAGACGGAAGAGTTTGACAAGAACTACTATTTCAACATAGAGGAGAAGACCGGCGGTCTGTCCTTCCTCCGCACGTGGTACATAGGCGGCAACTATTTCCTCATGCTGATGTACGACCGTCCGCTTACCGAGTCAAAGCCTGTGGGCAACCGGCTTGCTGTGTTCAACGTTTCCAACGGCAATCTGACATACGTCGAAGGGCTGCCTGACGACATCACGGGCTTCAGCAGCATCCCTTACATGGAGAACGGCAACGCCTACATAGGTGTGACCACGGCAAGCAGTCATCTCGCCATCTACAAGATTGTTCCGGCATCAGCCAAAGCCACCAAGGGTCTTGTGGTGGAAGCCACCTCGCTTGACGGCGTGGGTAAACTGGACGCAGTCCGGGTTGGGGATGTCTTAAAGTAAATCATATTCATCAGGAAAAATCAAGCCGGTCGGACTGCCGTATGTCAACGTCCTGTCAGGTCTGGCTTGATTCATCATCAACGGACACATAGCTTATGAGAAAATACGCAAAGAAACTCCATCTGTGGCTGGCTCTCCCTTTCGGCGTCATCCTGACGCTGGTTTGCTTCTCGGGGGCTGTGCTCGCCTTCGAAAAGGAGTTCACGCAGTGGGCTTATGACAGACTCTATCAGGTGGAAACTGTGGAAAAGGACAGGCTGCCGGCAGGCGACATCGCGGCTAAAGTGGCGTCTTCCCTCCCGGACGACGTAAGGGTGACGGGCATCACTATATACTCCGATCCTGCCCGTACTTATCAGGTCAACTTGTCAAAGCCTCATCATGCGTCGGTGTTTGTCGACCCATACACAGGTGAGGTGAAGGGGTCTTACAGGCGCATCCCATTCTTCCTCACCATGTTCAAGCTTCACCGATGGCTGCTGGGAAGCCGTCCTGCCGACGGAGGCGTCTTTTGGGGGAGGGTTGTCGTGGGGACGAGTGCGCTCGCCTTTGTCTTTGTCATCCTTTCGGGCATCGTCATGTGGTTGCCACGTTCTAAGAAAGCGTTGGTCAACAGTCTGAAGGTCAATTGCTCATACGGGCTCCGCCGCTTCTGTCACAGCTTTCATGTGGCTGTCGGGGTGTACACCTGTCTGCTGCTGCTCTGCATGGCTCTCACCGGACTCACATGGTCGTTCGACTGGTATCGCAGCGGTTTTTATGCTGTGTTCGGGGCTGGCGGACAGCAAGGCGGTCACGGACATTCACCTTCGGAAGAACGGCATAGAGGACACCACCGCAACAATGGAACGGAGACATATGCCGTCTGGCAGACAGTATACAGGGAACTGGCGGCACGTAATCCTGAATACAGGCAAATCACAGTCAATGCCGACAATACGGCAACGGTACTGTTCCGTCGGTTCGGCAACACCATGGGCGGCGACCGTTATGAGTTCGAGCCGTCCGCAGGAAGGCTGACGTCGTTCACGCCTTATGCCGACCTGCCGTCCTCAGCGAAGATAAGAGGACAGATATATTCCTTGCACACCGGCACATGGGGAGGATGGCTCACGCGCATACTCTATTGTCTGGCAGCCCTGCTTGCCTCCGCGCTCCCTGTCACAGGATATTATCTGTGGTTCCGCCGCGTTTTCCCCAAGAAGAGAGAATCTGAAACTTAAGCACGCTCCGCTTATTGGCACATCATGCAAAAAGGCACCGTCGCGGTGCCTTTTTGCCTTCATGGTCGTCCCTCAGAACGAAGAATGGCTTTACTTTCCAATGTTTATTGCAGTACAAACGTAACAGTTCGGTATCTGAAACGCACTCGGTCTTAGTGCCTGTGGAGTGCAGAAGATGTTTCTTTTCAGAAGAATATTTCCACAGATGAGTGGACATCTGACCGAAACAGAGATAATCAGATTCTTCTGCTTGCCTGTCCGGAAAACGATGAAGTATGTTGGCGGGCTCATAAGTGGTAATCCATTTCATGTTATTGGATTTTAAAATGATAAACGACAGCGACTGTCGGAGCAAAGGTAGGAGTTCCTTTCGGAACAGTCAAACGGTTTGGATCTAATTTAAAAACATTGGATATGGTTAGATAGATAACATATATCATGGACATAAAAGACATCCGCAAACTTTAAGGAAAGTCTCCGGGACAATTCCAGCATGCCTGCATTGTCTTTGCGTCAACAGCAAGACGTGTTTTTTGTAACGCCGCATCACCCATCTTTAAACACCCAAGAATCTCTTTAACTCTCTTTATTTGCTTTCACAGCTTGCGTTTCCAAAGAAAACATTAACTTTGTGGGAAATAACCGATAGTTATCTGTAATAAATATACTGAATCAGGTATGTTTAAGAGTGAAAGATACATATGAAGTCCAATGATAAGGGATAAGGGTATTATAATATGAATACAAAAGCGAAACCTTTCATCAAATGGGTTGGAGGCAAAGGGCAGCTCATCGAACAACTGGAAGCAAAACTTCCGGCTGACTTTGATAATTGGAAAAACGCGACATACATAGAGCCTTTTGTTGGTGGTGGTGCCATGTTGTTCTATATGCTGCAACAACACCCAAATATCAGGCGTGCCGTAATCAACGACATCAACAGCGACTTGATTACTTGCTATAGAATCGTCCGTGACAACGTGGAAGAGCTTATTCCTGCTTTACAAGACATCCAGGCACAATATTACGCTTTGCAGGACATGGAGGCGAAGCGTGAGATGTACATGGCTGTGCGCCAACGCTACAATGAGAAGAACCTTGACCCTGTTGAGAATACAGCGAAGTTTTTCTTCCTCAACCGCACGTGTTTCAACGGGCTGTACCGCGTCAACAAGAAAGGCTTGTTCAACGTGCCTTGTGGAAAGTATATACAACCACAGATTTGTGATGAAGAAACTCTTAGAGCTGACAGTAAATTACTGAAACGGGTAGAAATTATGGAGGGTGACTTTGAAAAGACTTTGCTTTATGCTAAAGGTAAAACGTTGTTCTATTTCGATCCTCCATATCGACCGCTTAGTGATACATCCAGCTTTAATGACTATACCAAAGAAGCATTCAATGATGATTCGCAAGTTCGATTGAAAGAGTTCTGTGACAGAGTGGTGGCTGAAGGACACTATTTTATGTTGAGTAATTCTGATTGCAAAGGGAAGAACGAAGAGGATAATTTCTTCGATGTTCTCTATGCCGATTATTATATAGACAGGGTTATGGCATCACGCAATGTGAATGCGAATGGGGCAAAACGAGGAAAAATATCAGAATTGCTTATTCACAGCTATCCCAACACTAAAGATAGGTTGTCTGATAATATTAGCGAGCTCAATTCACGACTGATGACAAAAAAACTGAAAATATATGCTTAAAGATTTTAATAAATTCATGTCTCAACTTAAAGAGACAAACCAAACGTTAGATTTCTTCTGCGACTTTGAAAAAATCTCGCAGAAAGTTGAGGACATTAAATTGAGTCTCTGTATGCTAAATAGCCTAATAGGAGCGGCGGACTTGCGCGGAAGTGTAGAAACAATATGGAAGAGAGACCCGAAGGCTTTTTCTGTTATGGATATCCTTGTAGCAGTCCGAACATGTGATAAGAAGAAAATTATTGACTCCGTAGGCAACTGTGTTCCTTTAGAGAGTATGTTCACATCCGTTGATTCTGTGTTGATATTCTTGGAAAAAACAGGATTGGGCGATATTCTCCAACATCAAAAGGTAAAAGACCTTGTTGACTATGTCTTTGGCATAGAGACAGGACTTGACACCAATGCACGAAAGAATCGAAGTGGTCGTGTTATGGAGAATACTGTCTCCAATATACTGACCGAGGCAGGCGTGCCTTTTAGGCAGGAAGTATATTCGAGAGAATGGAAACAGATTACCGAGGTTTTAGGGGATGATGAAAAGCGTTTTGATTTCGTGGTTGAAACGGCTTCAAAAGTGTATCTGATAGAGGTAAACTTTTATAGCGATGGAGGATCTAAGCTAAACGAGGTTGCCCGTTCGTATTCTGATATAGCACCAAAGATTAATTCTGTTGAGGGCTTTGAGTTTGTTTGGATTACAGATGGTATGGGATGGAAGTCGGCGAAAAACAAGTTGCAGGAGGCATACGGAATCATCCCAAATGTTTATAATCTAACGACAATTTATGACTTCATCAAAACCCTGAATGCATGAAAGCAGGTGGAAAAGACGGTGCTAATACCAGAATCGGATTAATTTATGAGGATAAAGTAGATTTGGCAACATTTATTGCCAAACAAAAAAAATACACAGTTAAAGATTGCGGTGTACTTAATCTTGGAGAATGCGTTGCGCACATCTTTAAGAAATACGCTTTCAATACGTTTTTAGAAACGAGGGGAATTGATTGGAGGCAACATCTGTCAAAGCGGCTTCTTCCTGATAATGCCATATATGTTATAGTAAACAACACTATGTTCATCTTAGAGGTAAAGACGCAACACACAGTTGGTAGTGTTGACGAGAAACTGCAAACTTATGATTACAAGAAGAAACAGTATCAGAAGCTGTTGTTTCAACTGAACATGGAAGTGGAATATATTTACATTTTAGACGAATGGTTTAGACAACCCAAATACAAGGATGTTTTGGACTATGTGATTAGTGTGGGTTGTCAATACTGTTTTAATTATATTTCATTGCAAAAACTTGGTCTTCCAATACCTCAATAATGATACACCCTTACTACACTTCCCCATCTAAAGACTTCCTTCTCGCTAACGGTGACAGTTTCAAGCTCCTCAAAGAGTTTGATTTCAAGTTCGACATGATATTCGCCGACCCACCCTACTTCCTCTCCAATGGTGGCATATCGTTGCAGAGCGGAAAGGTCGTGAGCGTGGACAAGGGTGAGTGGGACAAGGGTATGTCGCAGGATGAAGTGATGGCGTTCAACATGGAATGGCTGCGGCTCTGCCGAGACAAGCTGAAAGATAACGGCTCCATCTGGATTAGCGGTACTTACCACAACATCTTCTCAGTGGCAAACAGCCTGACGGTTCTCGGCTATAAAATTCTGAACGTCGTCACTTGGGAAAAGACCAATCCGCCAGTAAACATCTCGTGCCGTTACTTCAAATACTCCACAGAGTTCATCATATGGGCGAGGAAAATGAAAAAGGTGCCGCACAAGTTCAACTACGAACTGATGAAAGAGCTTAACGGAGGAAAGCAGATGACCGACGTGTGGCGCATGCCAGCAATAGGTAGATGGGAGAAGACCTGCGGCAAGCATCCAACGCAGAAACCCCTGCGCCTGCTTGTCCGTATTATTCTCGCCACGACCAGCCAAGGCGACTGGATTCTCGACCCTTTCAGCGGTAGCTCCACCACAGGCATCGCAGCCAATCTTTGTGGTCGCCGCTTCGCAGGAATTGAACAGGAGGAAGCATACTGCCGGTTGAGTAAGGCTCGACGCGAGGAGATTGATAATATCGAAAGCTTTGACAACCTGATAAACCATATAGAAGACCTGCAAAATATGAAACAATGTGCGATGGCATACGAGCCTCTTGCTGCATATTGCCGTACGCCTTTCTGAAACCTCCTCTGACATACATTTCTGCTCATTCCACAGCCGGGACAATAGCATTTTCACATCGCGGCTCAACGGTCCGGAGTAAACATTGTTTACAGGCTAAATATGTTGAATCTTAATTGTTTCTTAGACATCATTATGAGAGACAGATGAATACTGACGGCCGTGGTGAAAAGTATTATAGGAAATGTAGGTGTGGCGTAGAGACTGGTCTCATGCCGCATGAGCCGCCATGTGTGTATGTATAAAAATCTATATCAGTCCCAGCAGTCTTGCCGTCCGGCATGCCTCTATGGAGTTTCTCACCTGCAATTTTCTGAGAATGTCCTGACGGTGTCGGCTCACCGTGTTGACGCTTATCGACATTGCCGAGGCGATGTCCTTGCTTGTCATGCCGCTGTCTATGAGTCTCAGTGTCTGCTTCTCGCGTCCGGTGAGAATGTTGCGGTCGTCACCGGAGTCAAGTTCCGTGGTCTGCCCGCTCAAGGTGTCCACTATCATCGTGCGCCACTGCATGGCGTCCGGTTGCGGACCATACAGGCACATGGCGAGCCACAGACCGTCTGACGACGAAGCCGAGACGTAGAACATGCGGTGCAATGCCTTGACATATCCGCCCGCCGTCTGTCTCATGCGAAGTGGCGTAAGCAGATGGAAGTCCGTGCGTCTGTGGCGCGGCTGTCGTTTTATGAAACGGAAGAAACGCAGTTCCTGCAGATACTTGGCGGTGAGGTCGTCGGGATGGATGCGCCTGAGAATGTCCTCCTCCCATATGGAGCACACCTCGCTCTGCGCACCGCCCCTGCCGAGCCCTAACGCTCGTGCGAACCCACCGTAATGTATGTAGCTCGTGTTTGTGCGCATGTCGCTCAGCACAGCCACGGCGTTCTCGGTCATGGCATAGCATCGCGCTGCGGCTTTATAGCGTTCCAACACCTCGCTGCGGTCGGTCTGTCCGGTGAAGTCCTGTCCGGCGAGCACACGGTTAAGTCTGTCCTTCAGTTTCATTTAGTGCGGTAAAATGGTTATTAATGAGCATTGCGGCTATGTCGGCACATATATATCTTTGCATAAGATAAGCTGCACTCGGGAAAATGAGAGCGGGCTCTCTTTCCGCTCGCTTGCGTTATCCTCGCATTTTTCTTATCATATTCAAAGATAATGAAAATATATTGCTCATGCAACAATCATATAACAATAAAACAATAAAGACAATGGGAAAAATAAGACAGATTGCGGCAGCGGCACTCGTGAGCCTTGCCGCTCACGGCGTCACGGCGCAGACTTTGGAGAAGATGCAATGGTTCAACGAACCGGAACGGTGGGATATTGAGAACAACGCGCTCACCATGTCGGTGACTCCGAAGAGCGACTACTGGCGCGTATCTCACTACGGATTCACCGTCGATGACGCCCCGTTCTATTACGCCACATACGGAGGTGAGTTCGAGGTGAAGGTGAAAATCACAGGGAAATACCGTCAACGCTTCGACCAGGCGGGACTTATGCTGCGCATAGACCACGAGAACTACATCAAGGCTGGCATAGAGTATGTGGACGGAAAATACAATCTCAGTGCCGTGGTTACTCACAAGACGTCTGACTGGAGCGTCATCGAGCTTGACAAGGCTGTGCCCTGTGTGTGGATAAAAGCCGTGAGACGGCTCGACGCGGTGGAGATATTCTATTCCTTCGACGACGAGAACTACACGCTCATGCGCAACGCATGGCTCAAGGACAACACGCCGGTGATGGTCGGTATGATGGCGGCATGTCCCGACGGCGACGGCTTTGACGTGACGTTCGAGCACTTCAAAGTGAGACACCTGCCCGACATGAGGCGACTGGAGTGGCTGAAGAAGAACGCGGAGTGAGGCGCGGCAATGCCCCGTAGTCTGCCGGATGACCACGGACGGATGAGCCTTCCGCCAACGGTGCTTTATGTGAGGTCATGGGCTTTCCGTCCTTCTTCCTCGCCGCTGCGCTCAGGGTGTGACGCCCCACTGCGCACGCTTCGTTATAATGCATTTTTATTCACAATGCAATGGGATATTGCATAAATTCCCGTTCGCATAACTCCTCAACTCCGCGAGAACGCTCCACAGCCGTCGGATGTGACGTACGGATGCAAATACGCGGTTTTTGAGCGTTTCTCGCATGTGTCTGTGAATCAGTATAATACACTCATTTATGAGACGGAAGAGCTTTTCCCTCCATGCCGGAAAGGCTTTTCCGGCATGCGGAACGGGCTTTTTGAGGATGCGTAAGGGTGTGTTCCGTCATTCGGAAAAGGTTTTTATGAAATGCGGAACGGGCTTTTCCGCACAACAGAGGAGGCTGACGCGCCACCGGAACGAATCCATATGCGCTTTTTATACGTTACAGATGTGTTCGCGTTCCCTGTTTTTCCAAAAAATAATGTAAAGATTTTTTACTGCTCCGTCCGTATATTTATGCATTCAGTGCGGCACCCCGCATTCTCCGTCCTCCTAAAGTAGAGACGCAAAATCTTGCGTCTCCCGAGGGGTATGTGCATTTATCATCATCGTATTGTCGCATGTGTACATTGCCATGGGTTGCTCGTGAGACGCAAAATCTTGCGTCTCTACAAGGGATAAATACATTTATCATCAGTGTATTGTCGCATGTGTACATTGCTATGGGTTGCTCGTGAGACGCAAGATTTTGCGTCTCTACAGGGCTCGCGCCGTAACATTGGGTTTGTGCCGTCGTTGGTGTGACGCTACGGGAGCATCTTTCCGGCTACGTATATTCAAAAAGGCAGGGATGCGGAATAAAACCGTTGCGCTTGCAGGCATTGTTTTTCTGTCTGTTGTGCGATAATCTTCTTCCGTTCAGTGCCGTATTTCTTCAGTCTGCATTTTTATTTTCAACTTTTCCTACAGTTACTGTTGCATCGTATCTAAAAAACGTGTATATTTGCAAATATTTAATAACTTAAAAGTTGGTATTACACATACACCTGTCCTAAACAGAACAAATCCTTGTATACGCGGAGCCCATTTGGAACGGCATACACATGCGCACGGGTGAGCGACGCCGCGGATTCATCCTGAAAAAAGGCAATTGAAAACATACTAAGATAAACACATGACGCTTATGATCGCTAAACTCAAAGGTCTTGCATTCGCGGTTTTGACGTTTCTTGCCGCGATTCCGGCATCCGCACAGGAGGAAAGTGCGTTTGACGGTTTGATGTGAAAGTATGATATGACATTCACCCCTAACGACAGGTTCGACATCATACATAAAGGTGAATATCACCGTATATTTGACACGGACACATGCCATGCCTTGCCAAGAGTGATGTTGTCTATGGACAGCAAAGACGGAAAGTGCAGGGTGTGCATGTATGTCAATCCGATGATACCTATGATGTACGACGGGAACGGAGAAAAGTTGACGGCTGAATACAGTAGCGGAAAGACGGCGAGACCCGCAAACGAGACTTTGTGGGAACTGAAAGCTGTGCTGAGAGGCGGGCATGTCGCCTCTTCCGATGTCAGCAAAAAGTGGAAGGAGGACAACCTTGTGAGCATGATGACGTTCCTTTCTTCGTCAAAGGCACGGAGAATGTTCAACTCCGACTTCCTTGCGTGGATACCGCTCGACTTGCGCGAAAAGGTATATGAAGGCAAATATACCAACGCCCGTTACGTGGTTACCGGCAGGCACGGTGACGACATCTTGCTCCTCTTCTTCATGACAGACGACGGGGCGGAGTGCTTCGACAAGTATCTTGAAGACGTGAAAGGCATGTTCCGCTTCAAATGACTGGGTCTTTAATTATAGAATGACCATAAGGATATATATTAATGACAAGCGGACGTTCTGAATCAATTGCCGTCATGTTGTGTGCTGTTCAGTAGCCGCATCTTAAAGTCCGGATAGTGTGAGTGGCAGTCTGCACTACCGCTGACACTTTGGTATGAACCCCTGAAGAGCGTACGGTCTGACGACAAGGATATATATAATATGTGAGTGATTTTGTATGTCGGTCAATTTTGAACGGCTGCTTAATATAAGGAATGAAGTAAAATATAAACGTAAAAAACTGTCAGAGTATGAAGAACAATGACATTTTACGGCTGGCAGCTTCCGCATGCGTCATGCTGTGTTTGCCTCTGCATGTATTCGGACAAGGTATGGGAGTGGCGTGGGACGTTCTTACAAAAGACGACACTCCGGAATATCTCGACGCATACGATCAGTGGTTCGGAGTGGACAAACCCACATCTTTCCGTCTGGCTCTGCGCTATTACGGCATCACATCCGTCCGTCCCGCGTCCATGTCTTATCCCCTACCCGTTGACGACAACAGCATATCAGCGTCTGTAAAGATGATGAGATACGATTCGTCCGACGGCGACTTCCAGTTCTGGCTGTCCGCTCCTTCGCGCGACTCGGCAGACCCTGGGTATATGCCGTTTCATGATGAAATGCCGGCACAGCGTCTGTATTACGACTGGAACGACCGCGGACGTTATCTGACGCTGAAGCCTGACACGTCGGTAAGTCTGCAGCCCGCATACGGACACAGGCTCTTCATGAAAGCGGACAATGCCGGAGATGTGCTCACATGGCACGTCAGTCATGCCCGGACGATGTTCAACGCCGACACGGTATGCCTCTATGACATGCCCCGTAAGCGTCTTGAAGGTATGAGGAAGGCTAACAGGGTGGACTCACGTTTCACTCATTGCAAGGATCGTCGTCATCAGATTCCATATCCATATCGCTCAGTATTGCGTCTCCCGGGATGTATATGCGTTTATCATCATCATATTATATCATGCGTATATTGCCATGGCTTTCTCGTGAGACGCAAGATTTTGCGTCTCTACATGGCTGCCGCCGTCAATCATCCATAGAAGGAATGCGCTCCATTCACCGCATCCACGGAAAAGTAGAGACGCAACATCTTGCGTCTCCCGAGGTGTATATGCATATATTGTCGGTATCATATTCCATATCCGCATCGTGCAATCTTGCGTCTCCTGAAGGAACAATGCATTTATCATCGTCATCATACTCCATACATATCACGCTATTTTTACAGTATTGTCCTGCGCCAACCGCTTCCCGTTATGCCGCTTGGCGCGCTGTGCGGCGTAAATGCTGGCAGTCGTATAGCGGACATCTTCAATTGAATGATATATGAAATTACGGCACGCACAGCCGGAAAACAAACATAATAAACCATCAAAATAAAACACACAAATTATGAAAAATCCGATTGTAAACATGTTCGTGGCACACTACCACTTCTGGTTTTTGAAATTCAGAGACAGAGACAAAGCCTGTCACACGGCTTTGCTGTTCATCGCCCTCATGCTCACCCTCTTTGAGACGACGGTCCTTCTGCTTGTCGGAGGAAGATTTTTACAGCTCTTCTTGAACATGGGTGCGGCGGTACTCATCCTGGCGTTGGCAGCCAACATGGCGGCTTACTATTTCCTGCTCAGACTGGCTTTCACGCCCGAACGGCTCGAGCTTGAGGCAGGAAAACTCACGAAGGCGGGATATTACACGCACCATGTGGCATTCCTCATCATCTGTCATGCCGATTTCATTGTGCTGTTCCGTCTGGTAAGAGGCATCTTCTGACGGGAACGAACGCACGATGTCTTGGCGATATGAAATCTTGTCCGTGTGAATATAAAAGAATGTTTATATGTCGGAACAAAAAGATGAAGACAAGGGAAAAATGTATATCTTTGTATAAGATAAGCTGCACTCGGGCAAATAAGAGCAAGCTCTTTTGTCTCTCTTTTGCATTATCTTTGTATAAGATAAGCTTCGGCTCGGCAGTATCAAGTCCGGTAAAACTCCGTTTTCCCGCCTTGCTGTTGCTCTCGCCTTGC